>Ga0194132_10000021_pt1 | contig 242732 bp, 225 predicted proteins | sample TA2KigOf80mmetaG_FD_148612 | JGI IMG/M metagenome (GOLD analysis project Ga0194132, IMG submission 148612) | Freshwater microbial communities from Lake Tanganyika, Tanzania - TA2015054 Kigoma Offshore 80m | ecosystem: Environmental > Aquatic > Freshwater > Lake | place: Tanzania: Lake...
GGGATAATATTCGATGCAATTTACTTATACAAACGGATTTAGCGGCGGTATTCGCTAACGCGAAACCTTAGTGGATCGCCTTGACCGCCCCATAAATAAGGCGGATTGCGGCGATCATTTGTTCAAATAATATCAATCATCAGCATTGGCATTGGCAGTATCGAGTTTTTTCGTCTTTTTTTCTTCCTCTCCGTCACCACTACACTGCCACGAGTCGACATCTACGACTGTGGTTTCGCAAAATTTCTTGATCGTGCTACCTGGGGTCCGGAACGAACGATGACATGATTCGCCCTTTTGGCCGGTTGGGTCAGTAGGGTCAGGGATCCAGCCCCAGCTACCACCCTCACTCGGAGCATGCTTGTCGTCGCACACCTTAAATTTTCGCTCTGGCGCACAGCAGTCTTGCCACATAGATTTGCTAGCGTCAGCGTAGTAGCCGATTGCGCCACCAATCTCGTCTGCGAAACATAACCAATTCTTGTTTTCTACATCTTCGCTGTAGGCACCACAGACACCGTAGGTGTCGCTCGACGCGCTCGACGAGGATGTATTCTCCAGATCCTCTTCGTCATCAGCCAGAGCAAGAGCCACTTTTTTCGCCACTTTTGGGCCTATCAGGTCAAGAGCCAGACTGACGCGCATGGCACCAGCTATGGTCCGGGTGGTTATGTCACGGTTCTTGATCAGGGATCCCTTAAAGTCTTTCTTGAGAGACTGCATCCCAGCCGTGGCAACCTTGACGAAAGCTTTCAGCTCATCTGGCCGAATCTTGCCGCTCAGTCCATGGGCGGCAAACATGGTGCGCGTCGATCCAAAGGTTTTGTCGAGTGACTTCAGCGTGGAAAAGTCCGGCGCACGATCCTTGAGCGCTGACTTAAGTTTGCCGTAAGTCACGCCCTCAAACACGAACTGCCCATCATTCAGATTACCGGACATGGTTACCGAAAAGGCTGCTATTTTCTGTCCAGTAGCCTTTATAAATTTTGCCTTGAATGTGTCTGACTGCTCAGCAGCGGCTATCATCCCAGCGATATCAGCAGCCGCACCGGTCAGCCCCAGGGTCGCCAGGTCGCTGTCCGTGGCACCACCACAACTTGTCAAAATCCATGCAATAAACGTAAATAATACGCTCCTAAGAGCCAATTTTTTACCGATATTCATTGCGTTGCCCTCTAAAACTTGCTTGTGTCTTAGTATTCTTATCGGAACTTTTAGGCAAAAACTTGACAGTTTTTTTGCGGCAGTCTTTACAATGCGTTGACTGTATTTAACGAAGATATCGCAGTTAAAGAGACGGGATCACGAGATGGTTATCTTACCCAGCACCTACGCTGTCATCTTGCCCGCCGTTTTCTTAGCGGGTGTGGTCGACGCTATTGCCGGTGGCGGCGGACTTTTATCGGTGCCGGCCTATTTGGCTGCCGGTGTACCGCCGCATCTGGCACTCGGCACAAATAAGTTCTCAGCCTGTTTTGGCACGGCTCTAGCAACCGCACGGTACCTAAAACATGGCATGGTGGATTTGCGAGTGGCCCTGCCGAGCGCAGCTTGTGCCGTCTTAGGTGCCATGATTGGTACGCGTACGGTGCTCACGGTTGACCCCGCATTCCTGCGCTACGTCTTACTCGTCGCCATACCTTTCGTTGCCTTTATCACACTGCAAAAATCGCGTATCGGACTAGAGCAGGCCACACAACAGGTTACGGGCCATGTCCGCTGGTTTTGGATCTTGTGCGGCGGACTTTTGGTTGGTTTTTATGATGGGTTTTTTGGCCCCGGTACCGGCAGTTTTCTGATTCTCTTATTCGCTTGGGCGCTCAAGTATGATTTCGCGCGGGCTAACGGCAACACCAAGGTCGTAAACCTTGCGACCAATATGGCGGCCCTCGCCATGTTTACTCTTCATGGCGAGGTTAGTTTAGCGCTCGGGGTTCCAGCGGCATTGTGCGGCATTGCTGGCAACTGGATTGGCTCTAAGCTCGTAATTCTGCGCGGCAACGCCATCATCCGTCCGATGTTTCTGATTGGGCTTGCGATCCTTCTAGCTAAGATCGGATACGATCTACTTGCCTGTTGCCCAGCCTGATACTGGACCAGTCTGCCCACGGCGGGCCTCACCAGGTCCTAAACTAAAAGGCCCTATTGATCCCGACCCGCCATCGTGACAATTCACCAACTCCATGTAGTTAGCAGCGGGTAAGCTTATTTGACCTTCCCAGTGGCGAAAAGAACTACTTGGGGTCGACTTATTAGACGCAGTTAGATTCTCGACCGTGACAGCTTCCTTTCGGCAACGACGATTCGTATTCGTAGATTGGTCCCCGCTCATGCTCTCATGGTTGTTTGCCGCATTGGGATCCCAGTCTCCGATGCGAGTGATACAGATCAGAGGCTTACTAGGACAAGTGACCGCAAAATTAACTGTCCCTGTCCCCGCCCCACCAGCGACGGCACTAAAGCCTGAATTTTGGTTACTGCAGCCAAGCACTGCAGCCAGATAAAGACACAAAGCCCATCGCGACGATGTCATGGTGACCTCTACTACTGATTACCAAGCTCATCGGCATGTTAGTCGTTAAAGTTGAGGCTTCTTTCCGCATTTTATTCGATTTTTCATTACAATGTTTGAGCTATCTGACACGCTTGACCGCAGTCTCCGTCGTTATCGCGATCTTTTCGATCGTTGATCCAAGTGTCGCTAGATTACTGTGCGCCATCAGAAGTGCGACACGCGTCGGGAGCTACTGCAGCCCAGTCAGGGTTTTCTAATCCGATGGTCTTGCCGGCATTATTACAGCCTGCTCCAGCAAGCAGAAAAACTTTTAGCGTATCGCCCTTTTTGAACTCGATCGACACTTGCGCCTCAGTTCCATCCGCGGTCGTTACGTCCTTGGCAAAGGTGGTCTGGCCATGGGGATCTACAGCATTGATGCGCATATAGTTCTTGCAGGCAGCGCGCCGCGAAAACTTGGCTACTACCATTTAGTCGATATTTGAGACTACGCTCCGTTTTGTCATATTTACGGCAAATTTGCCGCTAAAACACAGCACAGCATCGTTAAAGTCTTTGTCGGTACCTTGCCCAACGGTCCCACCATCTTCAAAGCTTATCCCTACTTTGGTGAGCGTATCAAACATGGCGTCAGTATTTGGCGACGGCGGATTGGCCGGTGACGCTGGGACCGCTGGGTTCTGAGCGGCGGCATTTCGCCTGCCTGAAGATCCCCCAAAAGAGCTGCTCTGACCTGAACATCCCGAGATGGTTATCGATAGCAAGCTTAGGCTCACCGCCGCGATATAGGTTGTTCTATCGAATCGTTTCATAGGGCGGGACACTCGCTATATGCTCCTGTGGTTGCTCTCCTATCAATGTAATACGACTTTTTCGGCAAAATGACGCCGCAACTTTAAGAAAAGATTTGAACGGTTAAATGGTCTTTTGCTGGCGCGCACTTAGCTCAGAGGTATCTGACACATTGGCGTGCATGCTAGGACTTTTGTGTAAATGTTTTCTCGCGTTATTGCCGCCCGGGTCCGCCTGCCTTGCTACTGCGGACCTCTCCCGGGCCCAAGCTAAAGAAATCCGCTTTTCCAAACCCAAACCCGTCGTTGTAACAAGAAATCAACTCAGAGTAATTTGCACTCGCTAGGGTTATTTGTCCTATCCAACGTGGAAAGGATCGGGGAGTAACGGGCCCTCCCAACTTACTAGTTGTAACTAGATTCTGGACAGTGACGGCTCCCTTCGGACAGCGATTGCTATCACTGCTGCTGCTCCCCCCAGTACGCGTATCGTTGGGATTCCAGTCTCCCTCACGATGGATACAGATCAGTGGCTTACTGGAACAACTCACTTCGAAATTAATGGCCCCAGAACTCCCTCCGCCAGCGACGCCGCTAAATCCTGAATTCCGCCTACTGCAGCCAAGCACTGCAGCCAGATAAAGGCATCGCTCCCATCGCGACGATTTCATGATAACCTCTAGCGGTGATTGAACAGGTTTTCGGCATTTTAGCGGGCAAAAATGAGCACTTTTTCGGTATTTTAGGTGATTTTTCATTATAATGTTTAAGAGACCAAATACGCCTCCAGTTATTGTAACCGCCCTGCTCGCGATCCTCTTGATCATTTGCCCTGCGCGCGCTGACGCTGAGCTCTTGCATCAACCAGACCACATAGCGGATCTTTACGTGTTTGGGCTGGGACTTGGACTCGGTGTTGGTGGCGCGATTTCCTGGAAGTATCAGGAAAACTACACCGGTAAATTTACGGTGCTGCGCGAGGGCTGGTTTGGACCAGACACCTACGCTGGAGGCGCTGACAAAATTGGTCATGCCTACACGGACTATGTGCTCCTGCGTGTGATTGACCAGATTTACGAGGATCACGGCTTTGATCCTAAAACGGCGCTTTTGAGGGCATTCGTGGCGACGACCGCGATCAGATCGCTCATGGAGGTGGCTGATGGCTACACCACCTTTAAGTATGCGCCGGAGGACCTCATCGCCAATGTTGTGGGAGCCCTGGTCAGCGCCTCCCTCCTCAAATATCCGGCCGTAGATGAGGCCTTTGGCTTTAGTTGGACCTACCTGCCGTCGCGGGAAAAACTGGATGGCAAGGTCGACTGGCCCTCGATTGATAATGACTATAATGGCTCCGTGTATCACTTAGACGCGCGCCTCAAAGGTGTGCGACGCCTCTTTAACATCACCAACAGCGAGACCCTAGACCGATACATCCTAAGCCTAAATTACATGACGCGTGGCTACGACCGCGAGCGGCCACTTAAACAACGCATCATCGGCCTTAGCTTAGGAATGAATGCCTCAGAGATCCTGGACGCCACCATCAACAAAGATGGCAGTATGCGCGTAGCATCATCGCTGCTTAGATACTTCAAACTGCCATTTACCTTTGGCGGTTTGACCTACGATCTTGATCAACATAAATACGGCGTTCGGTTTGGACTCAACTATTTTTATTAGCGGTCAGCCTTGTGGCGGCGATGGTCAACGCATGGATTCAGGTGTATTCTTAGATCTCAACACCACTGTAAAATTTGACCTATAGATCAGGGTAGAGACCTATGAAGACGTGGCCATCAGCTCTCATTGTAGCCGGAAGTGTTGTTATCTTTGGTTGTAAAACGACTAAAACGCTGAATCCAGGGTCGACCATAAAAGCCGACGGCGCCTCGTGGGACCTTGGCAATATGCCGAGCGCGACGTATACCGCCATCAAGAACGCCTGCGATCATCCGCTTGGTGCTGCGGATTTAGGGATATCCAAGGAGGAATGCTATCTGATCGTCGCGGGATCAGCCGTACGTGAGTCGTCTTGGAACCCCAACAAGTCCTGCGAGCCATGGGGTAATGCAAGTGATCCGTGTTGCGGTTTGACGCAAAGTCGCCGCATGGACGCTAAAGCAGTTGGTCTCACCTGTAACCCGCATGACTTTAATCCCGATGGTTATACCTGTAATGCGCTAACAGGACTACGCAACATTGGCTGCAAGGCTAGTAACGGTCAAGATTGCCGTCAACACGGAAGTGACGCCAGTTTACATACCGGTGTCAGAAAGCACCTTGGGTATAACACGGCTAATTTGAATTCCTATATTCAGGATATGAAATCCGTTTATCAACGCGATGATATTCGCGCGAAATTCGGCATAAAGAGTGGCGCAACGCGGTCATGGGATTCGCTGTTTTATGGGTCGCTAGCGACCCGTCAGCAAAGTCTCTCCCAAGTGCAATCACAACCCCAGCAGCAGCCACAACAGCAGCCGCCACAACAAGAACCGCAACAGCATACGCAGCAGGCGCCAACAAATAAGCCCGAAGCGTCAATACCACACTGTGATGGCCCCAATGCCAGCAATCTGTCAGGGTGTGCGCCCACCAAGACCTCTGGAACTGTCGATCCCGCTGTTTTGGGCGGCGATGTGTGGGTGGATACATATTCCCAGGCTAAATTTCCCTACTGCACCACTAACAACAGCGATCCCGATGGCGACGGCTGGGGATGGGAACAGAGTAAAAGCTGTAAAGTACGAGGGCGTTGATGGGTGGCAATGTCCTCGGGCGGACAGCGACCTCAGATACCAGCCTCGGCCAGCATATACAAAAGCTCCTGCCAAATGGGGGAGCTCAGAGCAACCTTTGTCTCGGTGGTAGCACGATCTAAGATCCCTGGCTGCGCCTCATTAGGCGCCAGCAACCGCACTAGATCTTGGGCTCTAATCACACCGACTACTTGACCTTGACGCATCATGGGCAAGGCTGGGACACCACCAGCGAATGCTTCTAAAACCTCGGCCAATGTCGTGTCCTCGGTAATCGTCACGTGCACTGGAGCCATCACATCGGATACATGGAGACTAACACTGAGGCCCGCCCCCTCTGCCTGCAAGCCCCGCAGAATCAGCTCACGCTCGGTGACGACACCGACCGCTGCACCATGACGCATGACAACCAAAGGCAAACCATGATTGGCACGTAAGGCATGGGCCGCATGACGCAGAGAGTCTGAGTGCAGCACTTCCTGAAAGTTCTTTAACGGCAGGGCAAGATCACCAACTGTTTGCTCACGCATGATGGACCTCTCAAGCCGCTGAACCAGCTCAGCATCCTAACCTTAACACCAACTGGCGAGAGGTTCAATTAACCTCACATGCGGACACTGGTGCGCGTATCAAATCACTTCGAAATCAAATGCCGCATCGCTAGCGACGGACCCTTTGGCCGTCGCCTCACTCGCAATAGCCAAGAATTTCTGCGCTTTGGTCATCTTACCGTCAGATAGCTTGATGGCATGCTCAAGGGCTACCTTGGCGTCACCAGGGCGACGCGCCCTCAGGTAACAGATCCCTAAATTGAACCACAACTTAGCCTGTTGGTCAGGTTTGTGGACAAAATTCATGGCTGCTTCGTAATAACTTGCAGCATCCGTTGTTTTGCCGGCGCGCGACAGCGTGATTCCGATCATGTTTAGATAGGCGGCAAAATTATCTGTCGGTGCTTTAGCTTCGCCACTTTTCTCGAAACTCTCCAGAGCCTCCGCCACTTTGATACCAGCTTCGGCACGTCTCGAGTCAGGATCAATCACAAGGGCCTTACCAAACTGCAGCTTCGCATCACCGTAGTGGCGGCGTCCAAGCTCAATCTCACCGAGTAGACACAGACGCTCCACTGACTTTGGAGCAATTGCATCTGCTACTGATATCAGCTTCAAAGCATCATCACTTCTACCTTGATAAAGGCAGGCCTTACCGTAGCCAGTCACCAGCGAAAGCCGTCTATCACCGAGACGCCACGCCGCCGAGTAAGCCCACTCAGCACCCTCAAAATTGTGCTCATCGAGTAGCCGATCGCCCACCAGCTTCAGTGCGTTGGCTACGACCTGGTCATAAGCCTGACCCTTGGGCAGTAATATCTCTTTGCCGGCTGCATCAGAAACACTTTGGATATCGACAATGACTTTGGTCAGATCGTTGATAAACTCGCGACTAAGCACAGCATTACTGACCACCTGGCTAAGAGCACCACTCAGAGCTTTATCAGAGATCGGGAGCGGTAATAGCGATACGGCCAGATCCTCGTCGAGTAGGCGAAAATCCTGAGTTTGAACTTTGGACGACAAGACTACCACGGGTAGGTAGCGAAACCGTTCGTTGGTGCGGAGTTTGTTGTAAAACGACAGCCCGTTTAATTCAGGCGACTCCCATCGCAGCACTAATACATCGTAATGACCATCTTGAAGTTGCTGCCACCCCGCCATCCCATCCGCTGAAGTGTCAGCCTGCAGGACACATTTAGCGGCAAAGCTATGGAGCATTTGCCGCAGATTTTGCTCGCTCGGATCAACCACTAGGGCATGACTCATCGGGAAGGCAGCAGCCGGCAGTTTGCGGTTTTCTCCCGCCAGATCGCTACCGCGCTTTTGCACGAGTACACGCAACTGCTCAGGCGTCGCCTTGAGCATTTGGATAAGCTCATTGCGCCGCACATTGATCGATGCGAGCCCTGTTTGCCATCGTTTTTTGATACTGTCGGCGCTCTGTTCATCGGGATTCTTTTGAGATTTGGCGTGAAGCTTGACTCCTGCTAATAAGGAGCTCTGTAGCACCTGGCGCACCTGAAGTTTGGAAAACGGCTTGCGCAGCGCATAGCGGACACCGTCACCAACCGCTTTGATGCTCTCATGGGACCCAAAAAACACCACGGACACGTGTACCGGACAGGACTTGACTAGATTCGGTGACTCCTTGGCATCCAAATCCCAAAATAGAACGGTAGCAACATCGGCATCGCGCAAGGACTGTACGGATTCGGTGGTTGGAGGTAGCGTCTTAATACCGACGAAATCATCCTCGTTCAGGACTCGCTCAAGCACCTCGGATGACATCTTATCGCGCGAAATGATGTAGGCCTTCATGGGCGTCCCCTACCTGACTGACCGCAGTCCAGCCAAGATCTTGTCGTTGATCTCGGCTCTAGTTTCACTGACTAAAATCATACTGCCACTGCCGAAAATATAGGTACCCATCCAATGTTCTTCCATCTCCATTTTTTCGCCTAAGCGACATTGAAGCGGCACAATCTTACCGTCGTACCGCGTGACCTGGATGGTGAAGTAAAGTTGAATGCGTTTGGTGAATAGTCCTTTTTTATCGACTTCATGAGCGCAGGATTTATGATGAACCTTGTGAAATTTCCCAAGACAAGAACTACAGGTCCAACTGCGCCAGATCTCGCAGTAGGTATTCGAGCTAGACTTAGCATCACAGTGGTAGCACGGCCCTATTTCGCCGGAGCCACGCCCCTGACCCGAGCCCGAGCTAGATTTAGACGGATTGTTGGCAGGTGAACTACTCATGTCCTATTCATCGTACCAAGTCCCTCGCGGCTTTAAATGCCGCTCGGATCCAGCCACGAATTGCCTCTTAACTATCTATATATATTGATTTTAATTTATGGTGCCCGCGGCCGGAATCGAACCGGCACGCCCCTTACGGAAGCACAGGATTTTAAGTCCTGTGTGTCTACCAATTTCACCACGCGGGCCTAAATGGCGTGAGACATTGTGGTAACACACTGAGCCCTATTAGCCAATATTGGATGCGCTCATCAGTGCGCTTAGGTGTCTGGGCGGACGACAGGCGGCTGCCCAGTCATTTGACACCAGGTCTTCCGCGGTAAATCTGTAGGCCACCAAAATTATTGGAATATTAGCAAATACAGTCACTTAATCCTGGTTGGCCCTTGTTTTGCTCCGAGATCAGATGATGGTGTCTCTGAGTGATCGTCCCCTGGAGTGGATTATGCGCCTAACTTACCTAGCTCTGACCATTAACTTAGCGGCCTGCGGAACCGTGCGCACGGCAGCCCATAGTGCCCTCAAGCAAGAGACTGACGACCGCGAGACCGAACGCTCGCGTGAGCTAGTTGATGTAACGTCCAAGGTGGAGGGCTACATCAATACAGTCCTTAATGAATCGCGCGCATCGGTCAATCCAGACAAGGCACCGTGGACTCCAGAACTAACGACCGAATTCCTTGAAGAGTTTGCTCATCGCAGCTCAACGCCCCAGCCCGGCTCGGGAATTGGTGTCAGTATCGGCAACCTGAGTCTTGAAATTTCCAAGTTCACGAAGACCGAGTTTCACCTCATGAAGCGTCTCGATTCTCTGAAAAATGAAATCCTGGCACTCAAGTATGCTGATTCCAGATACAACAAAAATCCGGTCGACTTGCTCGATGGTAAGTTTCCCGCGCATAAGACTGCGTTCACGGCTGATCATAGCATCGCCCCCGTGGTCCGGCTAAATGGCATACTGATCGGTATCGATAAAATCGGCCACTTCATGGAGCAGGGCTGGTGGTACTATCAGGCTGAACAACAGGGCATGCTGGCCGGCCCTCAAGAGCGATGGGCTTTTGGTCAATATATGGAAGGTGATGACGCTCTACCCACGAGCGATCATAAACGCTACGATGAGATTTACGGACGCTTTTGCTGGGTCTGCACTGTTGGTGGCGGTTTTGGATTTTTTGGGGCGCGCTCGACCGGTGTCGTTTCGTACGGAGACATGCACGCCAATGAGAGTGGCTACCAATTCTTCGATCAGCTCGCAAAAGATCCTGGAAATTACGTATTCCAACTATCAAGGTATCCAGTAGACACCTGGAACGAAGAGGTATCACCAAGTAAATTCGTCGGTGGTCTCCGGGCCGATTAACTTGCCTAGAATTTTACCACCAAGCCGACGCCAGCGGTGGTCAGATTGCGCTTATTGGGCAGACTCTGCACCACCTGCTTCACAGCAGGCGGAGCCTGATCGCTGGATCCTAAAGCCCTTAGTGAGTCGGTAATCCGAAAACAAAACTCCCCATAGTCACCAAAGCACCGGCTGACATAGGCTTGAAGGTCGGCTTCCTTATGGATCCTGATACTACTGGTTAGACGCACTAAATGCGTTTCGTCACTAAGGTTGCTCAGGCTATTGAGAAAGAAACTGATATCGGTGAGGGATCCAGGATTGGGCAAATTCATGTAGATAGCCAGATAGCGCCTACCCGCATAAAGTCCGGGCGACTGACCATTGACCATGGAATATAGCTCCAAATCTCTTTGATCATAACCAAACTGATTATAGAAGTACTCAGCACCGATTGTGATGACATCGTCCGCACTATATTTGATCGTCCGGTCCATACCCCAAAGAGATTGCACAAACCATTTTTCGTTATCCCGGTAAGGTGTTGGAAGTTCTCCGGTCGCGGGACTAATCTTCCCTTTGTATAGAGTCTGGCTGTGCCGTTTGGTAACCACCGTTTCGGTATGGATGTCGACGGGACCTAGACCCACTGAAAGATCGATTGCTGCCCTCAGGGGAGCATGGGCTGCGGTCTGTAGGCTTAGGGCTAATTCCCCGATACCACCGAAAGCAAATTCGCCGCGTAAAGCGCCCGATAATTGATCTACACGTTTTGCATTAGGATAGAGTAGAACGGCATATAGGTTATAGCCTTGACGCTCAAATGGAAGATGCACACGTAGCATGTCGACCCCGAGGCGACGGTCAAAAAGCGCTAAGGGATCAACCACGCGAATCGACGTAAAGTCGCTAGGATTCCAAAGACGCCCACTACCCCATCGCACGTGCTGCTTGCCGTAGGTCACAAAAATCTTCTGGGCAATATCCCATTTGAGCCACATTTCATCGATATCAGATCGCACACAGCCGCTGACACACACATCATTGAGCAGGCCACCGTCAGACGTCACACCTGGGGTGCCACCGTTGGATCCACCCTCAGATAAACGCAACCGCAAAAAGGAGCGTAGGTTGGTGTTTGGTCGCGTATCAAAATACAAGTCAGCCTGTTTGAGACGCGTGAGTTCACTGTCGGCTGCTCTTGTGGCTTCACGGTTGACACTGTCCAGCCTGACTTCGAGACGCCCACCGATTTGTAAGGTATCAGCTAAGCGTTGTGCCATACCTTTTTGGCCATCGGAAGTCGCAACCACACGCGGCGCAACCATCTCGGCCGGTGTCGCCTCAGGTGCCCCAAAAATCTCCTGATCGCGATCATCAACCGCCAAAGCAGATGTCGCCATTACAGCACTCGTAATCAGAGTCAGGCCAAACAGCATCGCCGCTCCTTGCTCACCAGTTAACTTTGTGGGATCAGATGCTACATAGGTTTAAGCCCCCATGTTACCATAGCAACAAAAGACACCAACTAAGGATCTCGCTCCCCATGAAATACGGTGCCAAAATTTCTATCCTCATTGGTCTCGCGGTGATGGCACTGCCCGACTGCCGCCGCGACAAAAAGAGTGCCACCCCGGAACCAGTTGCATCAACGGCTCAACCGCCATCGGACTGGGACGGGTCTTCTGATTGGTCTGCTTCATCTTTCGAGGTGATCCAAGAATGAAAAACCACTACTTTTACCTCGCTCTTGCCGTTTTTTTTGCTTCGCATTGTGGGCAACAAGGTGGTCAGAGGTTTGTGCGCTCAGATTTGCGCCATATACTCCGGATTACAGACGGCGCTGCGTCAGCTGCCACCACCATTTGGTCGGGCCACGGCATGTCTCTCACCGCTAATGAACAAAACCAAGAACCCAATGAATTCAAAAGATGGGCGCAGGACCGTAAATTAGTGATCGTAAATCTGCCCGAAAGTGGCGCCCTTTCAAACTCTTTGGCAGCATCAGAAAGCACTCTTGCCTATGCTCCTCCTTCCGCAGTTGATGCGGGATTTGCCTTGATTGAGATTTTAAATCAGGAGCAAGAGACTAAACTTGCCGAAGCCGCTCATGCTGGAGCCCACGGCTGCGGCATGCTACAGCGCCTGAGGCTACTTGATAATTATGCGCCACCTAGCTCCTTCATAGCCCCGGTGTTTATCGAATCTGTAAAACGACAAGCGGTTGCAGATTTCGTCGCCGTCAATGTAACCACCGTCAAAAGTTCCTTACAGGCATCCATCCAGGCACTTGAGGGCCTAGGCACTCGATTCCATACAACGGCAAGTGGTTTAAACGCTCCGGTCGCGATCAAAGGTATGTTTGAAGCAGCGGCTGCCAGTCGCATCAGTGGTCTCAGCGTCCGCCTGATCCCGCATGCCGGAAGTAGCCAAAATTCCGTCATCGTAACCATCCCTGGCAGGGATGATCCGCAGGCATCTGGACCGGTAGTCATCATTGGCGCTCATCTCGATAGTATCAATAGCGGTGGCGAACAAAGTCCAGCACCGGGTGCCGACGATGACGCTAGCGGCATCGCGACTCTCATCGAAATTGTACGGCGGATCGCCGCCAGTGGAGCTCAGTTTCAACGCACGATTGAGCTTCACGCCTATGGCGCAGAAGAAGTAGGACTCATCGGTAGCTCGGAAATTGCTGAAAGCTACCAAAAGGCGCAGCGCCAGGTTGTAGCGATGATGCAGTACGACATGGACGCTTGGGCCAGCGATCCAGCATCCGATACGATTTACCTCGTAACTAACGCGACGAGAGCAGTGCTTAGGCGTTCACTCAAGACTCTAATTAATTCTTATATGGGTGGTAATGTGGTCGAGGGCACCCTGAAGGCTGGACAGTCCGATCATGTGTCGTGGACTGCCTCCGGTTTCAATGCCGTATTTCCATTCGAAAACCCCATAAACTACAACCTGGCACTCCATAGCACGCGGGATACCACAGAGACGCTTAACAACCTGAATCTTTCCGTTAGATTTGTCCAAAGTGGACTAGTGCTGCTGGCCCACCATGCGGGTCTCACATCAGCTGAGTCTGGCTACGAAACTGACCTTAAGGCAATGCGCAGTTCACTTGCCAAGGATCTATTCCTGGCCGTCAATAATGGCAGCAAATCCGATCAGTATAACTTGTTCGTGGCGGGTGGATCGGCGATCAAGACGATCGAGCTCTGCGAAACCCATCAAGCAGGTACGATGACCTGTTTTAAAGAGTCGCTAGGAAGTAACTCCGGCACTACCAAGGCTGCTCGTACAATCTTTAATATCGGCAAAGATATAATCATCCGCAACGGCATTCACCTTTCCGTTTTCGGCTACGATGCCAATGAGCGTTTAGTGGCGCAGCGCTCAGTGAGACTGGATAAAAAGTAGGTTAACGACTCTGCGACTCGAGCCAGGCCTTGGTAAACATATTGGCGTCCAGTGGCTCCAACTTAACCTCGCGCAAGGCGACAGTAGTCGCATTACCTTTGTCTACTTCGTCAAATACACGAATCTCTTTGGGCATGTAGACTTCTGCCCCCTTGGACTTACTAAACATCTTTTGCCAGCTGGGGTAATAGCTGGTACGCAGTAACTTGCCTGACAAGGCAAACTCCTGCCTTTTCATAACGTTTTTTTCGTTCTGATCAATCCAGAGCTCGACTATAGGACTAGCAACATCGATGCCAGGCTTAGCATTGAGCTTGAGATGATATACTTTGAACTTGCCGAGATTTTCGTCAGCCACGAACGCAGCATCGTATTCGTCAGCTAAACGCGATTGGTCAAAGTCGTCGCGACGGCTATTGGTCCCAGCGATCGAAGCACGCTCCGTCTGACGCTCCCATTTTCCGAGTGCTGGCTCATACAAAAATAAGTTCTTCTCGAGTCGTAGATAGCCCTTACCAGCTTCAGCTTTAGGCTTGGTAAAGAGGATCATCAGCTTCTCATCAGCATCCCGCCTGTAGACGCGGGCCTCGAATGCCTTGGTAGCGCCGTCTTTGGTCTTCTGATCGATAAACACCACGGAGGCGTAGTCACCGACGTTACGCTGCCGCGTGTCGACAAGTTTTACAAGCTCGCGCACCTCTTGGTCAGCAATAGCCAGAGCCACCGGGGTTGAGAGGTTGGAGAATGCTAAGCCTAGGAACCAATACCGTAGCTTCATGATGTTTCTCCTCTGACTACTTGCCACTCATCAATGCCTCTACGGGACGTAGTCCGGCAGCTTTCAGCGCAGGATATAACGAAGCAAAGCCCGTCACAGCAGCAAACAGAATGAGAGTCGATAAAAACTGAGTCGCATGGACTGAAAATTTAAGCGTATTGGTCATCAAAAAGAGACGAACGCCCTCGCTAGTGACAGGTATTTTCAGCACATTTACCAACAAAATACCACCGACACCTAAGCACGCACCTATCGTCGCTGCCATCACGCCGAGTAGGCAAGCCTCAGCCACAAACATCTCCACGATCAGGGTCTTTGGCGCGCCAATGGCACGCATCGTGCCAATCTCTTTGGTCCGCTCCCTCACCGCCATCCACATCGCGTTGACGATGCCTCCGACTATGATCATCGCGAGAATGGCGACGACAAAAAACGAGACAAGATCGAGGGCCCGCGTCACCCAAAGCACAAAAGAAATTTCATCACTCCAGATTGTTAGATCAAGGCGCTGACCGAGCCAATCTTCGCCGGAGACTTTATCAAACTTAAAGAAAAACGGCCGAGGATCATGATCCATCACGGTGAACCCGGATTTAGTAAGATCCTGGCGCAGCCGCTCCATCACGGCTGTGGCGCGATCTGGGTCTGGTAAGTAGACCATAACGACCCCGGTGCTGTTGTCCTGAATGCGATAAAGATCAAGCACGGTGCGCCGCGGGACAAATATATTCCAATTACTCATAAATCCGATATCGGCTGCGATGGCCACCACCGTTAAATCAACGGTATTAGCCTTTGCTCCTTCCACCACCATGGTGATGTTGTCGCCAATGGTGACACCTAGCTTTTTGGCCTGAGCAGCAAATATTAGGACTGTATTGGGTTTCTGAAGGTCAGTAAAATTACCGAGAGGTTGATCCCTGCCACCCTCTTTATAAGATGATTCAGGTGCCAGTTGCAGCGCTTGAAAAAAGCGGGTCTCATCGGCGTACTCGATCCCGCTGACGCCTACATTAAATGACGATTGCGGCCCGACCAACCTACCCCATCCACGATGACGGTCGATAACCGTGGTTGCCTCAGGAACCGACTTACGCACGGCTTCTTTTACCCCAGCCCTGTCGCTGATAAGGGGGTCAGAACCCTTCTTACGCGCTTTGAAAAAGCCACCTATATTAACGTGACCGGCAGAGAGTGTGGTCGCCGATTCAATCATCCGCTCAGCGACCGAACCCGATACCACGCGCAGTGTGAGAAAAAGAGCTGCCACTAACGCAATCGCCAACCCCAGCAAAAGTGTTCTCCGACGAGCCTGCAGCAGGTTACGGAAGGCGATCCTAAAGATCGTCACCATTACTCTTTCTCCTGAGTTGCATCGGCTGGCTGCACTTTAGCTGCGTGTCTCGCAGCATATACAGAGGCCAGAGTTGCAAATAGTGTGATCAAAAGTGGGACCAGGGTTACGACTTGCCAGTGCACCACGGGATAGAGGCGAGGACCAGAGAAGATAAAGGTCACGACATCATTGGCAGCAGGAATGCCCTTCCGGCTTGCCGCTACCACTGCGACCACTGCCAACGCCGCCCCACCGAACGCTCCAAACATCCCCGTAATCCCTGTCTCAGCCAAGAAGAGAGCGACGATAAAGGAACGCTGAGCACCAATAGCTCGCATCGTCCCGATCTCACGGGTTCTGTTTAAAGTACCCACGATAATCGAATTGTTGATGATGACAAACGCTACCAAAAAAATAACGACCAGGGCAAAGACCAAGGTACCGCCGACGATATTGACGAATTGTCCCACAATACCCGAGGCCTGTTGCCAGTCGACGATGTTTAATTTAAAACCCTTTTTCTCAAGGTCGGCTCCCAGTTCCGCTTCAGTACGCGCCTGCTGTGACGGATCCTTAAGCCTAATCGCAGCGTTTAGGGCAAGACCGCTCTGCACCTCTGCTGGGTCAAAGCTATCGGCCAAAGTAGGTTTGACCAATACTACTTGTGAAGCATCCAGCCCATTAAGGGCCTGACCCATTGTTGTCTCGACTGCTGCCCCGGAGGCAGTTCCGGCTTCACCAAATAAAGCCGCCTCAGCATCCTCGGCCTGGACTTCTTTGAGACCGACTTGAGCGCGCATCGCCTCAAGTTCCTTCCGCGATGCCTCTGTCATTTGACCGTAAAGCTCACGAAAGCTCACCAAGTCCATGATATTTAAAACACCGGCTAGATCGGAGTCCTCAAGACCGTCAAAATTATAGATGCCATATACCTTTAAAGGTAGCGTCTTGATGTAGCCACTACGCGTATAGTTCCGGACGGTAATCGTCTGTCCCGGGTATACTTCATACAGTTTGATCTTGGGTGCTATGTGCTCGTAAAACCATTGATAGCGCTCTAGGAAGTTATCATCGTCCACGGTCAGAAAGGCGCTAATTTGCCTACTCAGTCGCTGGAGTAGGTCAGGGCTTTGATCACTAATGCCGCGCGCGCTCAGCTTAGCACTCAGATCCTCAGCATTAGCACGGTCCAAATAAGACAGTATTTGTTGGTACTGCTTACTCAGATCGACAGCAAATCTCTGATTTTCCTCATCGCCGGCAATCCTGGCGCCGCGTTTAACGATGCGCTTGTGAAGCTTATCAAAAAGCTTAGCTACACCATTCTTAAGAAGCTCTTCACGCACCTTGCGACTTAGCATGATGCCACGTTGCCCTGGCTCTAGGACTGTGCCTTCGATCACGCGAAATTTGGGAAAGTTGGCCCGATAGATCGCTATGTCTGTACCTATATACTGAAGGTAAGTCGGCAGTTTCTCGCCCGAGAGGGGAGCGATCTTGGTCTCCAGGAACTGCAGCTGCTCTTCGGTTAGCGGTGTCCCGGGCGCCAAAAAATCCGGGGCCAAAGCACGCGCTAAGTCTTTTTCTTGTTGCTCGAGCTCCGCTTGATCCGCTGACAAAAGTCGCCTGGCTGCAAGCTCTAGCTTGACCTGTTCCAGCTGGAATCTGATCTGCTCAATACGACCGGTGATGATTCCCTGATCTCCCCCTTTAAGGGCAACCCGAAGTGCATCAATAGCGTCGTCGAGTTCGTTACCTCGACTTAATACCGCCATATCTAGGCCCATGGGGACAAAGGCGGCAACGTTTGGATGACTGAGTACAGCATCTTTATACGGTGAAAAGTCGGGCAAGCTGCCTATGTCAGCCCTTCCCATAAATCCACCGCCACCAAAAAGGGCGAGTTTATCTTTGGCTTTGGCCGCGTATATCTGCAGATCACCGGCGATACTCTGGGTAATGCTGGCCCGCATAGATGCCTGAACGTCGAGCAAAAGCGACAGTCCAATCACTGCCAAGAAAGCACCAGCGGCAATGAGCCCACCGATGATGAAGGTACGCAGACGGTCAAGCCAAAGATTTCGCAAGGCCACCGCACCAATGAGGCGAAACTGTGCCAGATCTGAAGTCACGATCTTTGCTCCGGCACGACATGACCATCTTTGAGCCGAATGATACGCCCTGCTTGACGCATCACTTGCGGGTCATGAGTCGAGAAAATAAAGGTTGTCTTGTGCGTCTTATTTATGTTTTTCATGAGCTCAATGATACGCTCACCTGTAGCAGAATCCAGGTTAGCCGTAGGTTCGTCAGCTAAGACGATGCGCGGGTTGGTGACGAGCGCCCGAGCAATAGCAACGCGCTGCCTTTGACCACCAGAGAGCTCACTCGATCGTTGGTTCTGTTGTCTGACAAGATCAACTTCGGCTAACAGTGCCGCCACCTTCTCCTGACGCTCGGATCGTGACCAACGCCCCTGCAACAGGAGAGGAAACTCAATGTTTTGGAATACTGTCAGCACAGGGATGAGGTTAAAACTCTGGAAAATGAAGCCGAGCTTTTCGAGGCGCAACCGCGTGAGATCGCGGTCCGCTAACTTAGCTATAGGCTGCCCCTCGATAAATACCTCACCTTTGGTAGGGACATCCATACAGCCAATAAGGTTGAGTAAAGTGGATTTACCACAGCCGGAGGGCCCAGCAATGGTCGTAAACTCACCTTCATCTATCGCGATGTCGATACCCGAAAGCGCACGCACCTCAGTCTTACCGAGGGGGTACACTTTTTCAACCCCCGCGATCTGAACTACAGCTGTCATGAGTACCTTCCTTACTAGCTTTTACTAGCTGTGGACTGAATGAGCTCACGAGCCCACTCGTCTTTAAACTGATTCCGTCCTGCGATCACACCGACCCGAAAATTAGTCAGCCATTTCTGTGCCAGGGACTTAATCTCCGCTGGCGTTACCCGTTCTAACTGTCGAGGCATATCATAATATTCATTGGCATCGCCAAAAAAGAACTCCGACGCCCCAAGGGTCGCTGCCATGGCCGCATGAGTCTCTTGCGTCAGATAATAGCTCGTAACAAACCCGCGTTTGTATTCGAGAAGCTCTTCCGCGGAATAGTCTTTTGCCTTTACTCTATCGACAACCTCGCGAATGGCCTTGAGTGTTTCCTCCGGCTTAGATGTCGAAGCATTGATCACGCCAATCCCGAGACTGTAATCGATGAGGAATGCATGGACCGCGTAGGAGAGCGACCTCTTGGTTCGGATTTCTTCGCCTAGTTCCTCACTCAAAATTTCAAAAAGTAGACGCAAGGCTGTGGCACTGCCCTCGCGAATTCCTGGTGCGTTAAACTTTATCCTTATATAGGCAGTCGGCAATTCCCTATCCGATAGGGAATACGCCTGATTCTCAACAAACTGCGGCATCTTGGGATATACGTGCTTCACCCGTTTCGTTTTGATGGCGCCGAATACTTTATCTAAATCGGCAACGACTTTGACAGCCGGCATTGAGGTGACAACCACAATAGCCATGTTGTCGGGACTCAGCAGCGAACGATGAAACTGTACTAAATCCTGACGCCCAAGTTTCTTGAGTTCTTGGAGTGCCTCATCATGATTCAAGCGGTAGGGGTGGCCAACGGGATAAAAGACGGAATTTACCACCTCGTTAACATAATCACCGGGATCACTGGGAAGGTCCTTTAACTGCGCTTCGATGCGCTGTCTGGTAAGCTCTACGTCTTCTTTGGTGAATGCTGGATCCTTAATGACGGCAGCGGCTAACTGCAAGGTCTGCGTCCAGTATTCGTTCAATGAGCCAACGGCACAGGTAGAGGTTTCAATGCCTCCACCACACGCCATTTCAAGGCTGAACTTTTCGCTGATCTCGTACACTTTCTTCTTCGGATAGCCCCTAGCGGCTAGAGGCATGACACCCCACATCCACTCGTTTAATACTTTACGGCCCGGTGGCAGGTCTTTTAGTCCAGACGCAAAGTTTACCGACAAATGCACAATATCTGAGTCAGGGATACTGCGTACGATTACCGGCAAGCCGTTGCGCAAATGATGCTTGCTAGTCATGGACTTCTGCAAGTTGATGGACTCATCGGCAACAAGTTGATTTACAGCCAATGCCGATGCCGTAGGCAAAGACACGAGCATCCAGACTGTCGCTGTAAAAAAGGCCCCTAGCTGACAGAAATTAAGACGGCTATTCATGAACTTCCTCCTAAGCCCCATCGGCTCCGGATTGTTTGTACATGTCGAGATATTTTGCGGCTAACGGTGCTGTGTTGTCTTGAAGACCGACGGCCTTTGCATCTTCTGGCGACAGTAGAACACCCTGTACATAGGACTTACCCTCAAGCCAGGTCTTCACCACTCTCTGAACATCGGCAATGGTCACTTTTTGGATGCCGTCAAGATATCCATCATAGTAACTCATACCCGTAACGGCCCACCAGAAAGCCAACTCTTTAATAAACTCTGTGGGCGCGTTCTGTTCTCGCTTGCGGGCTATAGTCATCTTGCGTTTAACGTCATTTAGTTGTGGGACCGTGAAATATCCAGGCTTAGACCACAGTTTGATTTCATCAATCAGCAACTTCTGAACTTCTTGTACGCGCGACGACGTACTCATCGCATAAAAATCAACTTCACCGGCCTGAGCCTGCGTGAAGTAACCTAAACCGGCTCCATAAGTTAGACCCGAATCGACAAACTTATGGTAAAAACGCCCGTTACGATGCTCTAGCAGATTGGCCAATACATCGAGCGCATAGGTCTCTTCAGCTTGCTGCGAGACCTTAGGACCCTTGAAGGTGAATTGCACACGCGCATTCTGCACGATAGGCCTTGTCATGACAAAGCTAGTGGTCGTCGGAAATGGCTGAAACTCTGGATGCTCAAGCGGCTTCCAGCCGTCCGGGGTTTTCCACTGGGAGAAATGTTTTTCAGCCAACTTGGCTAAGTCATCTGGGTTAAAGTCACCACCTACAAGTAGGGAGCAATTTGCAGGCACAAACACTTGATCCTTGATAGCGAGTAACTGATCACGACTGGCATTAGCAATTATGGGTCGGAGTCCCAGAGGATCGCGACGATAACCCAGTTTGCCGTAAATGATGTTACGCATGAGATTGCTGTAGTCGAATGACGGCTGCGCGGCATTACGCTCGTATTCGTTCAGCACCACCCGACGCTCCCGCTCCATCTCTTTCTGTTCGAGTAGCGGAGTGGCGATAGCGTCGGCCATGAATTGCAAACCGTCTTCAAGAAAGACCGACGGCAATGTGATGAAGTAACGCACCTTCTCGGCAGATGTATCGCCATTGTAGCTAATGCCGAGCTGACGAATCCGCTTATTAAACGCCTCTTGGTCGGGGAGTCGAGCGTTCCCCTTAAAAAACATATGTTCCCAAAGATGGGTAAGACCGTTCGTTTGTTCAGACTCGGTCATCGCTCCCGCCTTAGCAGCAAGAACAATCGTAACCAGCGGTACTTTATGTGACTCAAAACCGATAACCGGCAGACCGGTACTTAGGGTGTGAGTCGTGTAGCTTTTGACCTCCTTGGCCAAGGCTTGCGAACCACTGAGGGTCAACAATAGTGCAATCAACCGCCACATCAGCCACCTCCATGCGTCTGATCAGTCCGGATTTACTTAGTTCAAAGTCTCTGCAACGATCTCCGCTATGTCTTTCACCACCACTGCATCACCTTTGCCTTCGGCTTTGACTCCATCGGTAAGCATCGTCATACAGAACGGACACGCCGTTGCCACTGTACTCGCACCGGTGGCTATTGCTTCTTTGGCCCTATTGATATTGATACGCGTACCATGGTGTTCTTCTAACCACATGCGGCCACCACCGGCCCCACAGCAGAAGCCTTGCTCTTTATGCCGCGGCATCTCTTTGAGTTCAACCTTTGGCAAGGCTTTCAGTGCATCACGTGGCTCTTCATAAACCTCGTTATGACGCCCAAGGTAACAGGAATCGTGATACGTCACCTGTGACAGCTCCGACGGCACCTGCTGAGCTTTGATTTTACCCTGCTTGCTTAGATCTGAGATCAATTCACTGTGATGGACGACATCGACGTTGACGCCAAAATCTGGATACTCGTTCTTCAAGGTGTTGAAACAGTGCGGGCATCCCGTGACCACTTTTTTCACTTGGTAACGTTTGAAGGTCTCAACGTTGGCTTCAATTTGCATCCGCGCTAGGTATTCGTTACCAAGACGTCGTGCAGTGTCACCGTTGCACTGCTCCTCGGTCCCAAGAATCGAGAAGCTAACCCCGGCGGTCTGCATGATCTTCGCGATCGAGCGAGACACTTTTTTGTAGCGCTCGTCGTAAGATCCGGCACATCCCACCCAGAATAGATATTCGACATCGCTCTTTTCAGCCATGGTGGTGATATTTTGCCCCTTGGCCCAGTCGCCGCGGGTCGACGGATCCATTGCCCAAGGGGATGAGCTAGTTTCCAGACTCTTAAACGTGTTAGCGAGCTCTGCCGGGAATGCACCCTCAGTTAATGTGAGATAGCGCCGCATACCAACAATAGAGGGGATGTGCTCGATATATAGAGGACACGCCTCCATACACGCGCCGCAGGTGGTACATGACCAGAGTTCATCTGGAGTCACGATGGCTCCCTGCTCACCGATCAGAGGCGTCCTTTGATCCTCAGGGGTACCCGCAGCCACCTCGGCAACAGCCTTCTTAAGGTGCTTCATGATCAGGCGCGGATCAAGTGGCTTGCCGGTATTGGTAGCCGGGCACTGAGCCGTACAACGCCCACACTCGACGCAAGTGATGCCGTCTAATAACTGCTTCCAAGTGAAGTCTTTGACCTTGCCGATGCCGAAGCTTTCAGCATTCTCGTCGAACTCCATCGATTTGATTCTACCGCGCGCACCTAAGCTGCGCAGAAACATAGTCGGCCAAACCCAAATAAAATGCTGATGTTTAGACGACGGCAAGAAAAACATGAAGGAGAAAAGCGTGAGGCAATGGAGCCACCATACGCTTTTTGAAAAAACGGCCCAACCTTCGCCACTGCTTATGCCGAAAAGCCCGCCTACAGCACCGGCGAAAGACCGTGAGACTGCCAAGGGTCCCGCTGGAAGTCCACCGTCCCCCTCTACGAAGGTCTTAGCTCCCATGTAAACTAGGGAGGTCACCACAAGAGCAAGTATGAAACCCAGTACTAAATAAGCGTCAACCCGTGACGGTTTTTCAAGTTGAGACAGCCGCCATGGCTTAAGGATCAAGCGACGCCCGTAAGCCCACACTATGGCAAACGCGACTACGGCGTTGCCGATATCCTGGGTCCAGAGGTAGGCATTATAGAACTCACCGTCACCTAAGAATAGGCGAAACGAGAAAGCATCGAAGATACCGTGGATCAGCGTCTCTCCCGTACCGATCGTGACTACAACAAAACCAAGGAAGATCATGAAATGCATGATCGCGGGCCAGAAATCTTTGAGCATCTTGGGCTGTAAAAAACCACCACGGAGCATGCCAAGGATCCGCTCAGCTACCCGATCCGTCCTGACGTCATCAACGCCCGCACCGACGTGTATGGTCTGCCAAATACGTCGCAGATTGACAGCCAGATAACCAAGAGCACCGAACAGAAGTACAGCAAAGATCAAATTGGGAAGCAGAGCCACAATCATCTCCTGATAATCCATGCAACGCAAAACCCCAAAATACCACAACTTATCGAGGCCGACCAGCGGTACTGGCGCTCGGGGACGCGGCTGCAGAGCGCTAGCGGCGACGTAAAGGCCGGAGGCTTTGTCTGGCTTTGAACAGCATGGCATGGGTCTCGTATTCGACATGAGCCCGCACCGCATGGAACTTTATATCGGTGAGTTCCCTGACTAGCTGCTCGTAGCGCACATCAGTGAGTGCCAGGCGTTCGCCTTTGGCTGCTGACCGGCATCGTCTGACCCACTCTCCCTTGAGCTCCAGGTAGCGCGACGCAAACAGTGCATTGAGACGCTTAGCTACCTGGCGCGAGGTTAACGCCGTTTGGGCGAAAGACTGAATTAGTTGCGTGAGCCGCTCGGCCGGCATTCTGAGATTCATGGCACTCCCTGAGTGCCGCTACCGTATCACATGGCGCAGATAATTCTCTAGAAGAGCGCGATTTTCATCGTCATATTGGGATGTTTGGACCTCTTCCAGGATGTCTTCTCGGTAGCGTCGATCGACCTGGTATTCACGTTTGATCTCAAGATCCCCGCCGACAATTGACTGGCCGTAGTAGTTGTCCCCTGTAACGCGGCGTCGACGCCCGCGGTTGCGACGCTTCTGCTGTGACTGCTGGGCAGCGCTATCAGCCTGCCTAAGTAACCGACCCGCCAGGTCAGCGCCGGCCTCAGCAGAGCGGTAATCGGCGGCACCACCGGCTTCGATCACTTGCTCCATGGCCTCGGCGGCAGCTTGAATACGCGTAGCGGCATTGGGCGACAAATTTTTGAGTTGTCCCTCGAGTGCGCGTGTACCCTTCAAATTGGCATTCTGCTTGGATCGAGTGCCCGGCCATTGATCGCTCAGTTGATCCTGCTCGCGCTCGCTAGCTCGGTCTAATTCGGTGGAAATTTCGCCTTGGACCTTTTGCAGCTCCTTGAGAGTATCGCGCGCCGAAGCCAAACCCTGCTGCCTCGATTTATCATCCTCCTCACGCATCTTATCTTCCAACGCCTCAAGTTCCTGGAGCCAGCTGCGGTACTCAGTGACCGTGCGGGACAAAACCGTCAATTGCTCGCTCTGCGCCGCGGCAGTAGCCTTCTTGTCGAGGCTCTGTATTTGATTCATGGACTTATGAAAAGGCCTCTGACCGCTGATACGCGGCCAGGTTGGTGGCACAAAATCTGGCCCAAGCCGCGCCACACGCAAGCGCCATCGTTCCTCACGCCCCCCGAGAAAATTTTGCATGCGTCCAATAACCGTCGCGAGGGCCAAAGGCCGCCGTGCCATAGGTGTCTCAAGTTGATGCGAAAGGGCACGGGCAGCCACAAAGAAGTCGCGGTCACGCTCTCGATCATCGAGAATTTCATGCTCAAATAAAAAATCATTTAGAGACTGGCTGAGTTCAAATAACTTGTCAGCCTCAGGGTCCGCTCCTAATTCCTCCGCCAAAGTTGCAAATCTGCGCATCTGCATCCGATCTAGACCGTCGAAAAAAGGCGACCTCTCGGATTCATCGACGGCTTTTTTTGCAAGATTTACTGCCTCGGGCGGGATCGTCGCAAGCTGCTTACCCGCCATACCGTCGACCTGGGCCTTCAACTCACGCAAGGTCCCAAGTGCTTTACGATAACGCCCATAGGCACTTGCTACATGAAGTCTCAAGGGTTCACTGCGCCCTGTCAGTGGTGTCGGTAGGGCACGATCTACTGCTTCGGCGACAATTTCAATGTCCGCTATATCGTTATCTACATAGGTTTCCAAAATGATGCGGTAGTCTGTTGATAACTCGAATTTATCCTCGGTCATAACATTAGCAACCAGCTCTTTGGCCACTTTCTGTTCGTTTTTTATGAGAAGGTGTACGGTCTGCAGCGGATTTTCTCCGTGCACCTTGATACGCAAAGGGAGCGGTTGATCATCTGGCCACGGATCCTCGATTTGGCCGGCCACCTGTAGGTCAACCTTCGGAACGGGAAGCTGCCGCACCTTGAGACTTGCCAGTGGTGTGTTGCGGTTGAGATTAGGTAGAAAAAGCTGCACATCCTCGGAAACAGCAAACGACGTGATAAAAAGATTATTAACGTCTCCCCCACCAGCACTGCGAACTGACGACATTTGGAATGTCTGGAATATAGCCCCTGCATCCGCAGATGACGCCACGGTGCGACGCAACTCGATGACCGGAGCTTCAACGCCGCCAGCATGTACCTTTAACTCAATCAAATTTGTTGCCAACAGCTCCAAAGCGACGGTCTTGCCTGAAGCTAGTTGCCAAATCCTCTCAGTTGGATCGTTTGCGGCACCCTGGAGGATAGTCAAAGTCGCACTCTGCTGCAAACTGTCAACTGCTTGAGACACCTGTCGCAACGCAACTTTGAGACTCGGAGCCGCGCGGGGCACCAGTAGTACCGCGAGGGTTATAGGAACAACAAGTCCACTTGCGGCGATCAAAAGCCGCCGCCATTCCGCCCGGCGAAACGCCATAAAGTCGCGGCGTATCACCTCTTGCCATGGGACCGCCAGATCGGCGTCCGCGGCGGCCACGCGCAGAGGGATTTTCAAGTCGCTACCGTAACGCATATCAAGGTACAAACAAAATTCAGGTACCGTGGCCTCTTGCCAAACGAAAGCGGACCGGCGCAGGATCAGCACCAGGCAACCCGCAACCAGACCAAGAACCACCTGCTCCCCTTCAGCGCCTGGCTTAACTAAGGACCAACTTGCCATAACTACGCCAGCCAGCGATATCGCGGCAGCGAGGCTGATCAAGCGATTTAAAAGCGCAAACTGCCACTTAATTCGATTACGCTGATCAATCGCCTCATTAAGTGTCTCCACCAGGATTCCTTTGCCGCCGCACGGTTTAAGTAAACTCTACCGACGGTTCTCGCCGACGCACTACGACGCGTCCGAGCCACCCCAAGATGAGCGCCACGACGTCTTCGCGCGTATCATCAGCCTCAGTCAGCACACCATGAGTGGTATTCTTTAAATCCAAAATCTGAACATTATGGTCGCCGTGAAGCGCCGCGGATTTTTTCAAATGCTGATAGGAGCAAATTTGATCTTGTTCGGGACACAGTATTAGCACGGATCCGTCGAATTCGATAAACCGCGTCTCAGCTCTTTTCATTGCCAGAATAACTTCGCTAGCCAGAGCCGCAGTTATTCCTGAAAATCTTGTATTGAGCTCGCCGTCCTCTCGACTCATTGGGCGGCGATTGACACGCCCACTTGTAAAACGCGGCACAAAGGGTTGCCAGACCCTTGCGGTCGGCAATACATCGGCCAGTAACCGCAAAATAAGGGCCTGCAATCCCCCAACAGCCGATTGCAGCTCTAGACAGGGCGCACTAAGCACCGCTCCAGAGCAAAAGGCTGGGAACCGCTTAGTGAACTCCATCACCATGAGCGCACCCACGCCCTGCCCAATAATGACCGGACCCTGCCCTCCGGCTCGGTGGCGCGCCCAGGCGACGACTTGCAACAGATCCTGAACTAATACGGCGAAACTAGGAGCGTGACCTAGCTGCCATCCTGAGCGCCCATGGCCACGCCAGTCATAGGTATAAACTGAGTAGCCTTGACTAAAAAAGCTTTGCGCCGCTTGATGATAGCAATCACCATGCTCGCCTAGGTCATGGACTAAGACCAACGGAGGCTTATCAAGATTCTTTTGTGCGAGCGATCGCACGTAGACGGTAGTCCCGTAATGGTCTACTGGGAGATGAATAATGTGCTCGGGATTATCTGTGGTCTCGTCGCCAACGGGAAACGGCGGTAGGGCGGAGGCGATCGCCCGCTCTGTATTGGAATTTTCAGGGGCCGAGGCCTGTTCCACAGCGCGAAACCTAGTCGTTTAGTTAGCCAGCAAGAGACCCAGTGATTCTTAGCTAAAGGTTACCAGATTGGTGACTGTTTTTCCAGGCATATCACTCACCGATATTAATCATAAACGCTCATATTAGCGGCTTCGCCCACCACTAAATGAGAACTCATTATGGCAGCTCTCACATCGCTCAAATCCAGGGAGCTTGTGATCGGGGAAAACTACCCGCAGAGCATCCTGTAAATGGCAGCTAGCGCAATCTGTCGACTTCCCTAAGTAAACATTATTGGCATGACACTCGGTACAGGCAACTAAACGATGCGCGCCACGCAACGGGAACGATGTCATTGAGTGTCGATAGCGGTTAACATTCCAGAAATGTTGAGAATGACACTCGCCGCAGGCAGGCAGCATACCAAGGTGGGCATCGTCTTTCTGGTGACACACCTTACAGTCGCCACCGATGCCGGTGAGTTTTCGTCCATCTTTGTGACACTCGCTGCATTCGAGTAGATAGTGAGTCCCCGACAACACAAAGTCTTTGTGAAAGTCGCCAGTTTTTTCCCACCCCGTCGCCACGTGGCACTGGGAACACTGTTTACCAAACCGGCCCTTATGGGGATCCTCGTGACACAGCGCGCAATCTTTAGTCGTCAGATCGGTAAATATGAATTGACCCTTTTTGTGTTTTGATGGCTCAGGAAACTTTTTAGTAGTTGGCTTATGACATTCGGCACACTTCACGCTCGTATGCTTGCCTTTGAGAGGGTACCGCGACTTATTGTGATCAAACTTAATTTGACTATAGAAATGCACCTGGCTGTGGCACGCCCGACATGGTTCTTGGGAGAACTTTTGATGAAACTGGTCACGATGCGGGTTGGCGTGACACACCTCGCAGAAACCAGTAGATTGATGCCCCATTTGATACAATGATGCTGGCTTTGGTGGCTTGGTCGGAAGAAACTTATTCGTCTTTGTATGACACTGAGCGCAATCCTCTTTAATGGCCACGTGCGCGCCGATGATTTGAAAGTCCGTTAAACTATGGTTAAACGGCAGACGCTTGGCAAAATCTTCCGTGGTGTGACACTCGCGGCAAGCCTTATTGGCAAACTTGGAACTGAACTGGTCTTTGTGCACATTAGCATGACAACTTTCGCAGAATCCGGTTTCCTCATGATCAAACATGTACTTGCCAGCTGGTTTGGGCGGCTTAGTCGGAAGCATTTTCTTTGTCTTATAGTGACACTCAACACAGTCATTCTTTATCTTGGTGTGAGCGCCATTTATCTTGAATTTTGTAATACTGTGGTTAAACGGGCTTAGATCATCGAACTTTTTTGCATTGTGACAGCGGCCACAAGTGTCATTATCGGTAGATTCATCGAATTGCCCTTTGTGGACGTTTTTGTGGCATTCGATACAGTATCCCTCCCGCTCGTGACCAAAAATATACTTACCCGCAGGGTGAGGCGGCTTCACAGGCAACATTTTATTGGTAGGGATGTGACACTTGACACACTGCCGCGCAATTTTTTGATGAGAATCAACTAGCTTGTAGTCAGTTTTGTCGTGGTTATAGTCAAAAATATCTTTAAACTTGTTGCTGTTATGACATTCCGCGCAGGATTGCTGCTGATATTTTGGTTTGAACTGATCTTTATGCGGATATTTATGGCACTCGACGCAGAACTGAACCTTCTCCGTTGGAAATCTATAAACTTGTTTGCCATCCCGCAAATGACAGTCGTTACAGCGAACGGGGACATGACTGCCAGTGAGGGGAAAGCGAGTCATCGTATTGTGATTGAAACCATCGCCCTGCTTCTGATTCAGACTCTTCCAATCGTTGGTATTGTGACAAGCCGTACACTTACTGGTCTTAAACACCGGATTCTCAGCCGGATCGTGCGGACTCTTATGACAGGTCTCGCAGGTTTTTGTGACCATTTCCGGAAACTGGTAATCCCTCGGTGTATTGGGAACAGCTCCACCAGCTAATGGTTTATGGCACTCAAAGCAGGCCACTCCAATATGCTTTCCCGTTAGAGGGTAAGTAGTGTCTACATTGTGATTGAATTTAACAGCTGACTTCCACGCCACATCGTTATGGCAGGTCTGGCATTGAGTCAGCTGTCCTAGCTTAGGTGAACTTTCACTCCTGAACCCATGGTAATCTTGGTGACAACTCGAACACTGCTGACTTAAACCAGTAAAATTGAAGTCCTTAAGCTTAGTTGCTCCACCACTTTGTTTGTGACAGGCTTGGCACGGCTCTTTAGCGTGGGCCCCTTTTAGGACAAATCCCGTGATATCGTGATTGAAATGGGTAATCTGCCAACGATCCTGGTTATGGCAACTCTCACATGCACCGCCGCGGAATTTGCCAGCTAAATTATCTTTGTGAAAATCGGCATGGCAAGTCCGACAACCCAGACGGGAGAGTTCAGGAAAGTCATACTTGGCAGGTCCACCTTTGCCCTTGGGATTATGACATTCGGCACAACTCACTTTGCTATGGGCGCCAATCAAAGCATAGCCGGTTTCCTTTTTATGATCGAAATAGGTCGCCTGCTTCCACGACTTGTCATTATGGCAAGTATTACAGTCCTTAACCGCCCATTTTGGCGGGAAGCTGTGTATGTCATCTTTTTTATGACAGCTAACACACGATGAATCGGTACCAAAAAATCGCGTGTCATTGCGGAAAACCGGTTTTTCCGTTCGTTTTTCTGTGTGGCACTTCACGCAGTCGACACCGGCATGTCCGCCGTTTAGGGGGAACCCAGTACGCCGGTGATCAAACCCCTTCTGCTTAAACGCTACCGCATTGTAGTTGCGCCCCTTATGATCTGAGTGACAGGAGACACAGGTTCCCTTGGCCAGAGCGTGAAAGCCCGTTTTACGGTCAATCGATTTTTTGATCTCCTTGTGACAGTCGAGACACTTACTATCGGGCACACCTTTTCCGGCATCATGACATTTAAGGCACCCACCGTGCTCCCACTCCTTGTGCCCCTCCATCAGTGGACCAGGCGCTAGCAGCGAATTTATGAGGCCCTCCCCAGACGTGTCAGCTGCTCGAAGCTGCGCCGCAGGACCAGCTGTCGCTGCTATCAGAAGTAGAAATTTCAGAAGCAATAGTCTCAAAGGATACGCTCTAGCTTGGGTGTTTCATCGCGGATAGGGGTTGCCTGCCTGGTGTTTATTCTATAACCAATCGACAAAAGTGCGCTATATACCGACGCCTGTTCATCCTGCGCCGCCTCTAAGACGACACTGCCGATCAGATCCCGTGTCAGTAGCATGCTCATATCTGTATCAACGACTAAGGGGTGCAATGAGCTACGTCTGTCGATACTCTGCGCTGTATACTGGATTGAAGCCGAGACTGAACTTTCCCGCCAATAATACGTAGCGCCGCTGCGAAGTATTGAATCCTGGCTGAGAAAATTGCGCTTGAAACCAGCCCCAGCAAATGCCGTCAAGTGACTATTCAATAGCCCTGTGGTCACGATGCGCCCACCTAGGCCGTACTGATTCTTTCCGTCGACATCACGACGTCCGTACGAAGTATCACCCACAATAGCAAACTGATTAGAAAGCTTGTAGCGCAGGTCACCCCCTAATTGACTGTATCCACTGATAGGTAACCGGTCTAGAAGATCTCGAAACTGCTGATAGCTCCGCAGATCCAGGTGAAACAAATTGGCCGAGCCAGATAGACGGGATGTCCAAGGCTGATAAAGTGAGGCCCAGAGATTCCGCACCTGTACTGAGGGCTGAACTATGATGTGCGATATGTAGGTTAGACGTTGCCCACTTGCTCTTTGACGGAATGCATTTGCATACCAAAACATGTAGTTACTGGCGGCATCCGCTTCTGTGGGGGCAGTTTCGTTACCAACCAGAATGCTGCCACCACGCCGTACTGCAGGATTATCAAAGGATCCAACCCCTTCCAGCGATTTGCGGCCAACCAAACTAGTCGACGCATAGGTGTTACTTTCACCACTCTTGGAGCTTTCCTCGTATACCGCATAGCCACCTATCTGCCGCTCTTCGAGACCGATTTTAAGAGACCTTCCACCTCGATGCTCTGGATAGAGACCACCAAACAGCGCCAAACGTGTTGACTGATTAAGTCGCAAACCGGCCTCAGCCCCGTCATTCCCCAGTACCACAGCATCGGCAGCAACAAAGCGTCCAATAGACCAGAAAACACCGGTTCTCGTCGCAGGGGACCGAAGAACCAATTGTCTAAGCTGCACATCATTACTGGCGGCCATTCGTCCTAATGCGGGTTCGATACGACCAAAGGGATCATACTGGTTCCGCAGATCTACTGTAAATTCGAGCCCACTACCCGTGAGGTTAGTCACATCGACATAAGCGCGTCCTATACCCAGAAACCGGTCGTTTGCCACGGGAGCAATGCCGGTATTCTTTAAATCCTCTTTTATCGAGTATAAGCCGAGATTGAAGCGCGCAGAGTAATCATAAGCAGTAGCTACCGGTGCTGCCAGCATCGACAAAATTATCAGAATATTTCGCAGCCATCGTTTCATTTGTTACTTTTGAAGCTCGAGCTCAAGAGATCAGTGGGAAGCATTACTCAGCCGTCCCCAGTTTTGAGAAACTTTTGGTGTTATGACAACCAACGCAATCTACCTTTTGTGGATGAGGTTCTGCTGGTCGTCTATAGGCGTGACATTTATTACATGACGATGGTTTAGGATCATGGTCGTAGCTATTGACCGGCACCCAACCCGACCGATCATCTTTTGGTACATGACACTCCTGACACTCACCTCCACCGCCATGAACCTCGTCATCAATTGGAGCCGGTCGCTGGGAAATATGACAGGTAGAACATGTGTTATCGGCGAGAAACGCACCGTGCTCGAATGATGGTCTCACCGCTTGTTGATCACCAATAGTCGGAGTTCTCGGAACACACCCAAAAGCAAAAAAATACGTAAGAAACGGCAAAAGCTGCTTCATGTCTTTCTCAACCTCTCACCGAATTTTTTATCCATCTTCACGCCAAGAGATGCGAGAAATTCCTTAGGAACTTCACTTCCGGCGAAGATAAATACGAAAGAATTATTCATTTTTATCGGACTGCCGCCATGATTGACTATGATGTGACTTTGATGAATGGACTTTACTTGACTCTCGAAAATCACCCAGATCTGACCATGGAGTGCTAGCGCGTTTACGTTGTCAATGTTTTCCTGATTTGCCCTGTTGAACTGACGCGATCTGACAATCAGCGACACACGATTGCGTAGCCTTGGCTGTGCTAGTTGAACCGCTGCCTCCAATGCGGCATTACCACCACCGATGACCGCAATATCTTGTTTCTGGTACTGCTCTGGTTCCAAAAGGTTGTAGGTGACCTTCGGTAAATTCTCGCCCGGAACGTTCAGTCTCCTCGGTGTACCTCGGACACCTGTGGCAAGAATGACCTTTTTTGCCGTCAATGACCCTAGAGATGTCTTGACCTGGAAGATCTCTCCATATTTCGAAAAACCCTCGAATTTACACCCCTCTTTGATCCTTAGTGAGTACCGTCTCCGGAGGTGCGTCCAGTATTGCAATAGCTCCTCTTTGGAGACTTTATTGTTGGGAAATTCCATAGTGCCCACCAAGGGTAGGTCTGCGGGTTGCGTCATCACGATTTTTTGACGAGGAAAGTTATATATCGTTCCACCTACACTATTTTGTTCAATACATAGGTAATTGGCCCGAGCCTGAGTCGCAGCCAGTGATGCCGCTAATCCAGCGGTGCCAGCGCCCACGATCACGAGATCAAAATCAGCTCGCGCGTTTCCCGGCAGTTTTGCCAGTGCATGCATGGCGGCGGTGCGTCCTTGTCTAACGGCATTTCTAATTAGACCCATACCCCCCAGCTCGCCGGCGATATAGACGCCCTTAACATTGGTCTCGTAGTTGCTCGTAATGCGCGGCAGATCCATACCGCGACGCTTGGTGCCAAAAACTAAATCGATGGCCCCAAAGGGACAGGCGATTTCGCACTCACCGTGCCCCACACACATGTTGGGCTGCACCAAGACTGCTTTGTGATTAATGACCTTAAGTATTTCGCCTTCAGGGCAGGCCTTCACACACGCTGTACATCCCGTGCACCGGGTCGCATCGATTTCCGGATGTAATGTGGTTGGTTCAATGAGATCATTTTCCACGCTTGATTTGTAGGCTTCGGCTCCGTCTGCGTACAGTTTGCGCCGTCGTCTGATACTGACGAATGCGACACCAGCGAGCAACAGCAGACCAAGCGGCGTAAGCAACTTAGCGCCGATAACTGAAATTGTATTCCATGTGCTCATGTAATGAAGGTCCTAGATCGACCACGGCAGGCAGGGCGCAGCACTTCTTATTATACTGTATGATCTGGAACCTAGGTCTTATTCGGTGATTTTGATCTAAATTTTTGTCTTGCGAATTGCCTAAGCTCATCGATGATCACGACTAAAAACGCGACATTAGATGCATAACGCCAGAATAGACGCCGCGGATCTTTCAGAATCCGGTATATCCATTCAAGCCCCCAATTCTGCATCCATTTTGGCGCTCTTTTTAGTCTTCCAGCAGCGAACTCAATAGCTGCACCGACCCCAAGAGCAACATCGACGTGAAGGTCCTTAGCATATTTTGCGATCCAAACTTCTTGCTTAGGACTACCTAAACCGACGAACAAAATATCCGGCTTCAGCGCATTAATTTCGGCGATTGCGCGTCCGTTTTCATCTAGATCACTTTCAAATCCGTATGGTGGGGCATAGTAGCCGACCTTTAAAGCGGCGGCCCGTGAACGCAACTGATCGGCTGCTGCCTCCGCAGCCCCAGGTGGCCCCCCAAAAAGGAAAATGGAAAGATTGGCGCGAGCTGCAGCGACTGCAAGTGCGGGCAACAGATCGGCACCCGTGACGCGTTCGGGAAGCGGTTTACCTTGTAGGCGTGACAACCAAACTATAGGCATACCGTCGGCCAGTGAGAGCACGGCACCACGATATATTGCCGCCAGACTACTCGACCTGCGACACCTCAAGACGTGATCGACATTTGGCGTCACGACAAGACGACAATCGCCCGCACCAATGACTGCAAGTTCAATAATTCTCTGTACAGCCTGATCCAGGTTCAGGGGATCAAAGGAGAGCGAGGCTAGGTTGACCCGCTGCATAAAATTGCCCCCAAAATAAAGTTTTGTTTTGCATGATACAATATGGACACCATACTCGTTCCGCCTCAGGATCCACCACGTGGCCAATATCCTCATCATATCAGCTTTGCAAATTTTTCCCGTTGTTTCTGGTGGCCAGCAGCGGACAGCATCGATTGCACTCGAGCTTGCAAAAGCCGGCCACCATGTGCGCATTTATTCGCTAATTGGGCGCAAACGCGACATGCTAAGGTTTACGGGCGAAACCGAGGCAACCATCAGCGCCAACTTGTATGAATTTGTTTGCAGGCCTTTCACCTTGTGGGCGAAGGCTATGGTTGCCTATAAGCTTGGTCTCCCACCCCTATGGGCAAAGGAGCTTATCGAGCAACCTGATACGACGCTCAATCTGTGGATTGCCCAATCAGAGATAATCATCCATGATTTCCCCTATACATTTGCCGCCCTACGCGCACACCGTAGACTGCAAATCTTAAACAGCCACAATATCGAGCATCAGCTTTTTCGCACCAAAGATGGGAGGGATAGCAAACTCTCCGAAAGCGTCCGAAAACTTGAGTATACCGCTATCGCTGGTGTCGCCTTGGTGGCTTGTGCATCACTAGACGAAGTCACAGTATTTTCCGCAGCTTTTCCTAATAAAGAATTTATACATATTCCAAACAGCATCAAACCCAAAAATCAGAATCCCCCTCCCAAAAAGCAGACCAGTACTATGCGTCAGGATCTTGGAATTAATGATGATGCAACCGTTCTGATCTTCCCGGCAAGTCGTTATGGTCCCAACATCGAGGGAATGGATTTCCTAAGGAATTTCAGCATTAAGCACGAGTCTTTTCTACGAAAAGAGCGCATCATGATTCTAGTTGTAGGCAGTGTCGCAACGGGCCAGCACAGACTTGGGCAATTCTTAACCACAGGTCCGGTTTGTGACATAGAACCATATTTTCATGTTGCGGATTGGGGTATCAATCCTATCTTCTATGGCTCCGGAACTAGCATTAAAGTTGCAGAATTTATCGATTTTGACTTACCCATACTGACTACCGAGGTTGGATCACGCGGATTTACCTTCGTCGACCAAAGCACTGCCATTTTTTTTACAAAAGATAATCTTCTCGAAAAACTCACAATGTTACCAAAAGATCTGCATCTACTGAGGAAGATGCGTCAGGAGGCCCGCATGGCTAACGCGCACTTTCTCGATCCGACTGCAGCAGTGGCGCCGTTACTGAGAGCTATCAGTGGCTGGAACCCACTCTCATGACACATGATTTAAGGTCGTGCTAGTATTGAAGTATCTCTCACTAGTCCCGCGGATTACCCTCACATCTCATGCTACTAACAATCATAAAAAGACTAATTTCTCGCCTGGGTGTAATGCCTGCCATCGGCAACGATCTGGTTTTCGTGCCGGATGTTGCCTCGTCTCACCATCAGTTTGGTGAACGGTATTTAAAATTTATTTTTACTGACAACGAGATTCTCGACTGCATGCACAAGGATGGTAGTTATTCCTACACCAGCCTAGCCGCCCGCATTGCAGCCAAAGAATCTGTGATGAAGTTACTTAAACCGGCGCGGGATCAACTTCTACCTTGGCAATCGATAGAGGTCCGGCGCGACCCCACTGGTGCGGCCGATCTAATTTTGCATCGAGAAGCCAAGGCCATGGCAGAGAAACAAAGTATTATCTCGCTTTCGCTCTCGCTTGCTCATGAACACCAATATGCCTCCGCGTTAGTATTAGCGACTCAAATCTGATCATCGATCTTAAGATTTATTTTTATCCAAGCGAGGAGTTTACTGCCATGCAAGATAAGATTCGAAAGATTCTAAAGGATCATGGACGTCTCGCAGTTGATGCCAATTCACTGGCTGAAACCACTGATCTTTACCAGTCGGGAATGACGTCACATGCCAGTGTTAACGTCATGCTAGCTCTCGAAGGAGAGTTTGATGTCGAATTTCCAGACCATATGTTAAAACGCAGTGTTTTTGAGAGTATTGCCTCTATTACGAGCGCGATTAATCAGATTAAGAACTGACTCGCCAAAAACCTGCCAACCTGGAGACCTAACTTTGGTCTTACCCTCACATTCACCCTTGGTGGAACTTGCGCGTACTGTCGGTGCGGGTACGGCGGCGAATTTTGCTGATCAAGTTGACGCCGATGCTCGCTTTCCCCACGAAGCGGTCACGCAACTAAGAGCGCATCGCCTGCTCAGTTGCTATGTTCCCCAGAGTTTGGGTGGCCATGGGGCATCACTGAATGAGCTCGCATTTATGTGCGAGGAGCTAGGAAAACACTGCAGTGCCACGGCCATGGTTTTTGCCATGCATCAGATTCAAGTAGCTTGCTTGGTGCATCATTGTCACGATGACAGACATCTCAAGGCATATCTCGCTCAACTCACACAAAATCAACACCTAATCGGGTCTGTAACGTCAGAGGTCGGAGTCGGTGGCGATATGCGGTCGAGTGTTTGTGCCGTCGATGTAAATGGCGATGAATTCACCTTAAACAAGAACTCCACGACGTCATCCTACGGAGCTCAGGCCGACGACCTACTAGTGACTGCAAGGACCTCTCCGACAGCTCCAAGTAGCGATCAATCGCTGGTGTTACTTGCCAAGGGGCAATTCACCATGGAACAAACTGGCAACTGGAACCCCATGGGTATGCGCGGAACCGGGAGCGCGCCCTTTAAACTGACGGGCAAAGGGCTCACTTCTCAAATCATGAGCACCCCGTTCGCGACTATTTCTGCTCGTACCATGGTACCGGTCTCTCACCTATTGTGGGCCGCGACTTGGGTTGGTAACGCCGTTGCCTCAATGACGCGGGTCAAAAGCTTCATCAAACAGCAAGCTAGATCGAATCCGGGCAGCCTACCGCCTACGGCACTCCGCATGGCTGAATTGGCTCCGAGTATACAGCTCCTGCGAACCTCGTATCGTTATCTTCTTACCGAATACGAGAGTATCAACGCAGATCCGACAAGATACGACGAGCTCTCAACCATCGGATATGCCGTTCGGATGAATAACCTTAAACTTTCTGGCTCACAACTTATCGTCGATATTGCCAATAAGGCACTTCAAATTTGTGGTGTCGCTGGCTACAAAAACGACTCCAAATTCGCCATGGGACGCATCCTGAGAGACGCACATGCTGCCGCTCTGATGGTCGGAAATGATCGCATACTTAACTCAAATGCCAACATGCTTATGATTCTCAAGGGTGATTGATCAGGAGATACTTGCTATGTCACAGGCATTCACAGCTAAGGGTCTATTTGATGCGCTCGTGCAAGCTGGTCATATTATTCCAGTTGGCGTCAAGGGAGTGTTTGGACGCGGACCTGTGTTCGAAGATGTACTCGACCGGTTCGAACGCCTGGTCAGCAGGATCGCTGCTCCAGATCGCGCACGCAAGATGCATTTTCCACCGTGCATCGATCGGCAGGTCTTAGAGAAAAGTTTGTTTCTAGAATCATTCCCTCACCTAGGCGGAACGGTATTCAGCTTCACTGGCGACGATGCCGGGCATCGAGAGTTAAACTCCAGGATAGCACAAGGAAAACCATGGTCTGATCTCCAGACTATGACGGACGTTTGCCTTACACCGGCAGCCTGTTATCCCGTCTATCCCACCTACACTGGAACGCTACCGAAAGACGGGGCGCTGGTGGATTTGGTGGGATGGGCTTTTAGACATGAGCCATCAGACGAGCCCACTCGGATGATGGCATTTCGTGTGCGTGAATTTATCCGTCTTGGCCCTAGTGATGTCGTTGTGCCTTGGCGCGATCTCTGGCTGCAACGCGGGCTAGAATTACTGCTTTCACTGGGGTTACCTGCCAAGGCAGAGGTCGCTGCTGATCCTTTTTTTGGTCGCGGAGGACGCATGCTCGCGGCCAATCAGAAGGAACAAAAGCTTAAATTTGAAGTCGTAGTCCCCGTCATTTCTCAGGAAAAGCCCACTGCCGTATGTTCGTTTAATTACCATCAGGACAAATTTGGCAGCACCTTCGGTATCAAGACTGTCGACGGTCAAATCGCTGAGACTGCATGCCTTGGGTTTGGACTAGAGCGCGTAGTGATGGCCCTATTTAGGACTCATGGCATGAGTCCTGGCGCCTGGCCGAAATCTGTGCGCGAGGTTCTCTGGACATGAAAATTTCCTGCATTGGTCCTATCGACGCGACTACCTATCAGCAACATTCTTTGCATCGGAGCGAGAAATCCTGGCCCGAAACAAACTGCTACATCGATGTATGGATCGAGATTATTCACGCCCTGAATTTAGATCCGACGGCGATGCTTCCCATGGTATTTGCGATCGACTTCGAGGGCGATCAATGGACTTTCTATAAACCACCTCACGAAGATCTTCATCAGCTGTATGGTATCGACATACAGGAACTCAATGTCTGGAATTCATTGTTGGATCATTGTATTGGGCAAATACAGCGTCGCCGTCTCGTCCTCATTGAAACCGATGCCTACTTCTTACCTGACACCGCCGGCACCGATTACCGTACCAAACACACAAAGACCACGATAGGCATCCAGTCTATCGACTTAGTTGGCAAGGTCATGGGTTACTTTCACAATGCTTCCTACTACGAACTCCGCGATGAAGATTTCGTCAAGACATTTCGCCTAGATCAACCGAATGATTCAAACCATATGCCATTTCTCGCCGAGTTTGCCCGAATTGACAGGCTCTCTGGACTGACCTCAAAGGAACTAGCCGCCTGCTCTCGCCAGCTTCTATGTAAACATTACGCCCGTCGTCCGCTGGCAAATCCGCTAGTAGCATTTGCAACTCGTTACGAGAGTGATGTGCAATGGTTGAAAGCAGCCGGTTTGGCAACTTTTCATAGCTATGCTTTCGCCACTCTGAGACAAATAGGTTCCGCGTTCGAACTCGGAGGATACTATCTCCGGTGGCTAGGCGCACAAGGTCAGCTCAATTGCGGTAACATGCCAGAGCAATGTGAGGCCCTATCACAAGCAGCTAAATCACTCATGCTGAAATCAGCACGCGCTGTCAATACAGGCAAATCTTCTGATTTTAGTGGTCTGCTTGGTGACATGGCGGCCTCTTGGGACGCGATCATGTGCACTTTAGGTCACGAGCTCAATGCATGACGGTAACTACACCTAATGATTTTGACTTTGTGCAACATCTAAACGATGGGTGGGAATACACATGGGTAACGCCTAGTGTCGTCACGAATCCCAACCAATTACTAGAATTGTCACCCGTGTGGCACAAAGCTATTGTGCCCGGCACTGTCGCGGGATCCGAGAGAGCTAGCGGGATTTTCAATTATGGTGCGACACGGTATGATGAGCATGAATATTGGTACCGTTGCCGCGTAAGACTCCCTGAGGGCGATCGCGTCCAATTTAACTTCGCCGGCCTCGCTACCATCGCTGAAGTCTTTTGGAACGACACTGTCATCTTAGCCTCCGACAACATGTTTCTGCCGCAGACCGTCGATGCAACACCGTTGGTCAAAGATGGCACTCTCTATATCCGATTCCGTGCTGTCGATGAAGCTTTGGAGCGGAAGCTACCACGTCCCAAATGGCGCACACGCCTTGTCGAAAACCAGCAATTGAGGTGGATTCGCAGGACCCTCCTAGGCCGAATCCCAGGATGGTCACCACCCACACCGCCTACCGGACCATGGCGTGGCATTTCGATTACAGCAAATATGTCCGTAGCCCACGAAATCATCGAGGCAAAGCAATTTTTCAATCCAAGTCAGGGCCATATAGTTTTGACAATCAGACTGCAGTTATTGCTACTTCGTCAAGGACGTTTGGATCAAGCGTACCTCGCCATTGATGATAGATCCTATGCTATGACCGTTTCGGATCTCAAAGATCATAGCTATGAATTATCTTGCTCCATTGTCATCCAGTCACAGGATTTCTGGTGGCCGCACACGCACGGTGAGCCCAAATTATTTCAGCTCCGTGTGACTTATAACTATAACGGCAATCCACGCGCGCTGGACATTGGCACGACCGGATTTCGCCATTTGGAAGTCGATCAACGCGAGGGTAACTTTCGCGTTATATTAAACGGCGAACCAATCTACTGCCGCGGTGCTTGTTGGACTCCGATTGATCCGATCAACTACGCAAGTGATAAAAAAACCATGCAAATCATGCTCGGAGCCGCCAAAGATGCGGGCATGAATATGCTCCGATTGGTTGGATCAATGGTGTACGAGACTCCTGACTTTTATCAGGAGTGCGATCGCTTAGGCATACTCATCTGGCAAGATTTCATGTTTTCAAATTTAGATTATCCATTCCAGGACGATACCTTTCGCAGTAGCGCTGCGAGTGAGGTCACAACTTTTCTAAATATGACCACTCTTAGCCCTTGCATTACTATCCTCTGCGGCAACAGTGATATCGAGCAGCAAACAGCGATGCTAGGCCTGCCACGCGCTATGTGGCGCCCCTCCTTCTTTGCCCGTGAGCTACCCGCTCTGGTAAAAACCATTAGACCCGATGCAATCTATGTCCCGTCGAGTCCGTCCGGTGGCGATTTGCCTTTTGAGACCGACCAATCCATCTCTCATTACTACGGAGTCGGAGCTTATCTACGTCCTCTCATGGATGCACGACTAGCCTCGGTTAAGTTTGCAGCTGAATGCCTCGGCTTTGCCAACGTCCCGGATGCTACGACCATCGATTCGTGGCTTAAGCACGGTGAGACTCCCCCAACTCATCCTAGGTGGAAGGAAAGAGTACCTCGTGATAGTGGCGCCAGCTGGGACTTTGATGATGTCCGAGACCATTATTTAAAGCTGCTGTTCGGTGTTGACCCGCTACATCTACGCTACGCAAATCTAGATCGGTACCTATTCCTGAGTCGTATCACTTCGGGCGAGGTCATGCTCCGAACGATTCAGGAATGGCGCCGCGTGGGATCTAGTTGCTCGGGATCTATTGTTTGGTGGCTAAAGGACCTTTGGCCCGGTCCTGGCTGGGGAGTCATTGACGCCAACTGCAGACCCAAAGCCGCCTATCACTTCCTGCGGCGAGCCATGGCGCCAATCACCATATTTTTCATTGACGAAGGCCTAAACGGACTAGATCTTCACGTCATTAACGAATCACCAGAGCAAGTCACCGGCGAACTCGCAATCGAATTTCTCAATGCAGACAGTGTCAGTGTAGGCCGTTATACCTCTAATCTAACCTGCGAGGGACGCTCTAGCCTCAAGCTTCGCGGTGCTGCGATAACTGACCACTTCAATGATGCGAGCTATGCATACCGTTTCGGCCCCCCGGCCCATAACGTCGTAAGGGCCACCTGGAAGGAATCTACCTCCCAACATTTGATAGCGGAATGCTTTCATTTTCCGGCAGGCTACGATTTACCAAAAGCGTCTCATTTAGACCTTACGTACACCCTACAAAAAGTCGATGACCGTCATTGGCACATGCACCTAATGGCGCAAAGTTTTATCCAGTATCTGCATCTAGAATTACCTCATTGTAAAGTGTCCGATAACGACTTTCATCTCTACCCGAACTCACCCCGAGTCATTCAACTGGAATTGGATCAAGATCAATCTGCGGTGGAAGGTCAAATCTCGTCATTGAACGCAACACATTCATTGACTATCCGCCCTAATAGCTAAGAGACCCATGCACTCATCAACGATCATCAATGAACGTGATCCGTCGAAAAACCAATACGCGGCCGACTTTGAGCGCGCCTTCGGTCGTCCAACCTGGTTTGGGCCCAGTGATAGTCCACTTTTTGGCTGGCATCACATGGCAAGTGAGCCTCAAAGATCTGTGGCGGCAGTTATCTGCGCTCCCTTTGGCCACGAGTATATGGTCGTGCACAGATCGTTGAGAAAACTGGGCGCACTGATGGCATCTCATGGATTTCACACACTGCGGTTTGACTATCACGGCACCGGGGATTCAACTGGCCTTGCTAGCGACCCAGGACGACTGGAAGCCTGGATCCAGAGTACCTGCCATGCAGTTACCGAGGTTCGTCGGGCATCACGTTGCGACCAGGTGATGCTCATAGGGCTGCGCTTAGGAGCAACGATTGCGGCACTGGCGTCTAAACGCTGTCGGGTTGACGGCCTAATCATGCTAAGCCCAGTGATCAACGGTCGTAAATATACACGAGAGCTAGTTGCCTTTGCCGGCATGAAGAATGTAGCGACTGATAACAGCGGTCACACCGTAATTTCGGAGGTAGTCGGTTACCCCCTAACGGATGAAACTAAACATGAACTGTCAAAGATTGACTTGTCTTATCCCGGATCGTGTCGCGTTAATCAATGTCTACTTGTATCGCGAGCGGATCTTCCAAGCTCTGAGAATAAACTAGCCGCTTCACTCACTGCAGACGGAGTTACCACTAAAACTATCGAGGATTCCGGATTCGCATCACTGCTCACAGATGACGCCTACGATGCCCAGGTGCCAGAAGAACTCTGGACAAAGGTGGCATCGTGGGCGTGCGGAACCTACCCAGATTTTCAGACAGCCCTTCCTATAACCCCGACCGCCATGACGAGCAAAGTGACATTTGTTTCTCAAGGTCAGGAGATCTCTGAGCGCGTCTTTGTGCTCCATGGAGTGACGGCGATCTTAACCACCGCTATCACCGAACCTGATCACAATTTGCCTACCATTTTGATTTCGAACACTGGTGCCAACCATCGCGTGGGCAATCATCGTCTCTGCGTTACTATGGCAAGGACTTGGTGTGCTCTAGGATTTCGCGTGATTCGTTACGATCGTCCCGGCACAGGAGACAGTCTTAATCCACCTGGTAGCAGCGAAAACGATATCTATGCCACAAGTGGTGTCGGAGCACTAGTCAGCCTCATGAACTTCTGTGAACAAGATCATGGCGCCCCTAGTTTCATACTCGCAGGCTTATGCTCCGGGGCATACTTTTCTTATCAAACAGCTCTTTTAGACCGGCGCGCTCAAGGGCTACTGATGATCAATCCTCTAACTTATCATTGGCGAGAGGGAGACTCTGTCGCTAGACCCGAGCGTCGATCGACTTATAAATCAACGAGATTTTATCTTGCCGCAGCCACTAGACCCTCTACGTGGCGGCGACTTTTGCGACGAGAGATTGATTTTGGCGGCATTGCTTCAACCTTAGGTAGTCGAGTTCTCCAACGCGCGACGCATCAGTGGCGTGCTAGCCTCGCCTGGGCTTTAAGACATGAACCGTCGGTATCGCCTATCGGCCAGAGCTTTCTTGATCTCGAAGGAAGAGGTGTAACCATCTTCATGATCTTTGACGCAGCTGAAGGTGGCATCGATTTGATGGAAGAACACATGCACAAGAATGCTGGTCTGATGCGCCAGAGGCCCCTATTCCGCCTTGAAATCATTCCAGGGGCTGATCACACTTTTACACCACTATGGTCTCAATCTCACCTGGTAACCATGATCGCAGATCACCTGCACCATCGCTTTGGCAGATAAATCTATGAACATCACCTACAAATCAAATAGCTCGATAGACTTGTCAGAAGTCATAGCTCTCTACAAGGCCTCGACCCTGGGACTGCGACGACCTGTTGATGATCGACAGTGCATGCAACAGATGATGCGTCACGCAAATTTAATCGTCTCAGCCTGGGACGGGACTAAACTTGTCGGCCTTGCCCGAAGTCTCAGTGATTTTGCTTTTTGCACCTATCTCTCAGATCTAGCTGTTGACGTGGCTTACCAACATAAAGGCATCGGCAAAGAACTCATCCGTCAGACACAAAGCCTAGGTGGCAAGGCTACAATCTACCTATTCTCAGCACCGGCAGCAGTCGCGTATTACCCGAAGATTGGATTTAATCGAGGTGACGGATTTATTCTGCGTGCTGACGAGACGATACCATGAACAAGTATCGTACTTGGTGGCGCGTACTCGGGAAGCGTAGCTTGCAGCTTGCCTCTTTGTGGAGCCTTGCTAGCGGTACGGGTCTCTGTCGCACTTTTGACATCCAACTTGGGTTGCCTGAAAAATTCGATCATGCCATCAGTCCCCTTATTTACGGACTCGGAACCTACATGGGTGAAGCCCATACTGCTAGCAGTATCTGGTCACTACGGCCCACCTACCTGCGCTTCGGCGGCAATATGGCCGAAGTGTTCAATTGGCAACTGGATACTTGGAACACCGGATCCGACTGGTACTTCACAAATTTTAAGGCAGAGAAACCTGGTCTGCTCGCGCGCTTTATGAGCGAAAATCAGTTGCATGGGGTAGCCTCAGCTGTGGTGATACCTACGATGGGGTGGGTAGCCAAGGATGCACACTCGGGAAGCTTCCCCGAGACTGTCTATGGCAAGCAGGTCGATAGTCGTAACGGCTTTGGAAACGGTATCAGGGCGAATAACGGCGAGAAGATTATCGCCGATCCAAACCGTGCTCTCACGCCCGTAACATCGTCATGGACGACAAATCTCGTAAGCTTCCTCAAGACTCGATTTGGGAATCTCCCGCACCGTTACATTATCGGTAACGAACCCATGCTGTGGCACGAAACTCATCGTGACGCTCATCCGACACCCGCTACTTACGATGAGGTGCTGACAAAGTTTTTGGCAACTGCGACCGCAGTAAGAAAATCTGATCCAGCCGCAGTCATCATCGGTCCCGCGCTTTGGGGCTTTCTCGCAATACAACAATCCGCATTCGACGAACGCGGATCATGGAGCCAGTTCCGTAAATTCACAGATCGTGACAGGCACGGTGGGAAGCCTTTTCTTGAATGGTTTTTAGCAGCTGTGAAACGTGAAGAGCAAAGTAGTGGGATGAAGCTACTGGATGTAGTCGACGTCCATTTCTACCCAGCCAACGAAGAGATAAGGCAACAACCCTCAACCAATGAGGCGATTCGTAAAAAGAGGATACGCTCGGTACGGTCGCTTTGGGATCGAAGCTACCAGGATGAATCTTGGATTAATGACAAAATCTACTTCATACCCCGACTAAAGGAGCTCATCGACCATATTAGCCCTGGCTTGAAACTTGCGATCGGTGAATATAATTTTGGCGCCGAAGACGATATAAGCGGTGCAATTGCCTTGGCCGAGACTCTAGGAGTCTTCGCTCGCGAAGGCCTTTGGGCTGCCAACTACTGGACTATTCCCAAAGAAAATTCCCCCGCCTACTTCGCATTCAAAATATTTCGCAACTACGACGGACTTGGTGCATCCTTTGCCCCTATTTACGTCGCAAAATCCAGCTTGATAAATGATGAAGTTGCAGTATTCACAGCATTTGATCCAGACCGCCGGCTCTATACTTTGGCGGTGCTGAACAAGTCGTTGACGGACGATTGCCAAATCCGCCTCGTCACCACCTCTAAAAAGTCATCGCCAACAATTCGCCACTTCTCCTATACAGAACAGTACCCGCAAGGGATCCGCGAGAATAGCGTTGCGACAGCTAAGTCCGGACTTATCACAGTCCCCAAACTTAGCGTTAACATGATCGAAATGCGGCTCTAATCGGAGTGGGCTTTGATGTCGGCAAGCTTACTCACAATAATGCCATAGACAGGTGTAATCCCAACCACGACGATGCGCCAGCCAACAGCGATCTGTTGAATTACATCGAAGTATATTCCTGCCAACAGACACGGTGCGGCACTGGCGAGGATCATCTTTGCGACACGCGAAAAATCAATTGCGACTGGAAAGATATGCTGTATCGCAACAACGACAAAAAGCTCCGCAACTACAGTAGCTAGGGCAGATCCGGCGGCGGCACCACCCTCACCCCAAAGTTTCATACAAAATGGAGCGAGCTGTAAATTGAGACCAATGTTAAGTAGCAAACTAAAGCCAGTGACTACGACAAATTTGCGCCCGTCACTAATGATATTCAGACACGAACCAAGTAGCACGTTGAGATAGGTCAAACTCAGTACGGGAGCAAGATAACAGATAGCTCTGTAGCTTGCACGATACTCACTGCCAAAAATCGTATCCGCAATCATGTCGGGGAGTATCATAAGGCCCAAGGTAAGGGGCATCGAAAGGACCACGAGTAAACGCACAGCATGCTTTACAAGTCGGGTAAACTGCTCTTTACTCTGGTGCCAGGCTTTAGATAAGGCTGGTTGCAGACCGGCCTGCATCACGGGTACTAGCAAAAGTGCCATTCCTTTCAACCGATCGGCTGCCCCAAAGTAGGCGACTTCGGAATTACCGGCTATAAAGTTCAGCATCGTCGTATTGACGTTACCGTAAATCTCGACCATCGCACCTACGGCAAAAAACGGCAGCGACTGTGTGACTATTTGACGCAGCAGGACGATGTCAAATCTCCCACTAAGATATCCCAGGCGCTTGGACCGCCAAACTAAGAAGCTTACGCCAAGTAGCTCTGAAGTTGCGTAGGCGGTTGCAAGTACGACCACCGAAGTCCTGAGCCATAGACAGCCAAAAATCATGAAGATGAGTGCAATTCTGACCGCCATCTCCTGCCTAGCCATTTGTGCTGAGTCACCGATTGCCACATAGCTTCGCCGCAGTATAGCGCGTTGGAGACTCGCACAGCCGTTAAACACGCCCATAGCAGCACAGCAATAAAGCGCATCGAGTTCGGCTCCGGTGAACCACAGGGCCACGAGCATGATCAGCCAAATGCATACGCCCCACAGCGCCGTAGCAGGTAAAAGCGTCGGTAGAATTCGGCTAATTTTTCCATGATTTAAAGGTATCTCGCGCACTATGTAAGCCGTAACGCCAAGGGGCAGCACAGTAAAAAACATGGCGCTAAATGACTCTGCAAAGTACAGCACTCCCAGAGCATCGCGACCAATAGCGCGGGGAAGTATCAGCCGAATCACTAAACCCATCGCCATGGAAAAAAGGGCCGCCAACCCTAAATGCGACATCGTTTTAATCGCCTGCGTTCCCAGGTCAACTTCATGCCCTGAGTTTGGCGTTTGTACACCTACAGCGGTGGGAGGCGGTTCAGACATATTCTTACCTTATATTACCTTCGCTCCGTTCGTACCCACCGACGCGGAGCACGTCCAAGTGCAATGACGGTACGCCACAAGGCGTAATAGGGGAGCTGAACCAATGCCGTGAGTGTCGCCCAGGGCAGGCCGAACCTGAGAAACGGGCTGAGAACGTAGACTCCCAAAAACAAACCATAGCTGGCTAGCAGGATTGCGTTAGCTATACGACTAAGACTCGCAACACCAAAACCGCTAGCAACAAATGCCATCACACTCACCAGATACCACGCTACGATCGTCGTGAATGATGGCATTGTGAGATCAATGGCCCAGAGAATTTTTCTGGTTTTAGGAGCATTTGCCTGCAGTATCGGTTTTCTTAGTTGAGCCCAAAGGCCGTGACGACCCTTTTCCCAGCGCCTCCGCTGACTCACCGATACCCGCCCGGATATAGGCATTTCGGCGCGGAATATAGCAGTTGGAATAAACTGAACGCTTTCGCCTGCTAAACGTAACCGCCAACTAAACTCGAGATCTTCAGCCAGGCCACCCGCCTGCCACGGGACTCTTTCCAGTGCCTCGCGGCTAAAGCACATGCCATTGCCGCGGAGATGAGCGCTCCCTGTAATGAATTGGGTTCCGATCTGGAATGTGCCATTGAACAAAGCGAAGCCGAAGGCCATTAGTTTGGTCCGCCAGCTCTCCATTTCGTTAGCAACGACATCAAGTCCCTGTATCCAGCGCCCTCCGCCTAGGAGCGGGGCTTGTAGTGCGCGCAAGGCCTGAGGGTCGACTAACGTATCGGCATCGACAACCACAACCGCCTGCACCGCGGTAAACTTTTGGTCCCCAAGGATACGCGGTAAAACATCTGCGAGAGCATGGCCCTTACTGCGACGTTTTTCATCGCGTCGCTCTAAGACAAAAACCCCAGCAGATCTGGCAATCATCGCCGTGTCATCGTCGCAATTATCGGCAACGACAATGATCTGTAGTCTATCGGCGGGATACTCGACCCGCTGCAAAGACGCGATGGTGCGACCAATGGAAAGCCCCTCATTGTGAGCCGGGATGACAACAGCAAATGTCACAGCAGCCTGCTTGGACTCGATTTCTGGTTGAGGTCTGCGGCGCCCCAGAGTGATAAACCCAGAAATACCCAGGAAAAGAATATAAGGACTCATCGCCACAAGAACGGCAATGCTCACCAAGTTTAGCCAGCTTACTGAGTAAAATTCCAAGTTTGTTCAGGCCCTTCGCGCGATGATCCCAAAAAGAACATCGGTGCATGCCTGATAAAATTGAGGGCGGTCTAATTTATCGCAGTGATTTCAGTCGATTATTCAGGAATTGAGAGGAGGATGGTACGGGTACGCCGACTTGAACGGCGGACCTCTACGATGTCAACGTAGCGCTCTAACCAACTGAGCTATACCCGCATAAAATCCATCTCGGACATCGAATAATGCCGAGACGAGTTTTTTACCGATGAGTGAGGCGTCTGTCAAGAAGAGTAACCGCCCGTGATACGTTCAAGCGTCTGTTTAGAAACTGGATCGTAGTGCGAGAAACGCATGGTATAGGTCGCACGTCCTTGAGAAATTGAGCGTAGCTGCGTCGAATATCCAAACATCTCCGCTAGCGGCGCTGACGCCTCGACGACCTGTAAATGACCACGAACGGTAACGTTGTTCACGCGTGCATGACGACTATTGAGGTCAGTGATGATGTTTGACAGATAATTATCAGGTACCAACACTTCGATAGCCATAACCGGCTCTAAAAGGCGCGGCTGAGCCTTACGCAGTGCCGCGCGCAGAGCGGATGCCGCGGCAATTTTGAAGGCAATTTCGTCGGAGACGTTTTCCTGATAGATGCCGCCTTTCAACACCGCTTTGACCCCAATGACTGGGAATCCTGCGATAGGGCCCGCCTGCATGCTCTCCTCAAGCCCCATACGGACGCCCTTAACGAACGCTGCTGGGACCTCGTGAGCCGGAGCTTTATTTTCGAACAAGAGCCCCCCCTGGGCTGCTTCGCCCTCAAGCGCGCTAACCTCAATCCGCACACCGGCATATTGATGAAGTCCAGCAGTCTCGCGCTCAAAAACTTCCTCGGCATTAGCGTGACCAGCGATAGACTCCCGGTACGATACCTGCGGCGCACCCACATTGGCATCGACGCGAAACTCCCGCTTGAGGCGATCAACTATGATCTCCAGATGAAGTTCGCCCATGCCGCTTATCAAGGTCTGCGCCGTTTCGGCATCCTGAGACACGCGGAATGTTGGATCCTCAACCGCCAAGCGCTCAAGTGACTTGGAAAGTTTATCACTGTCGGCAGCGCTTTTTGGCTCAATGGCGACCGCAATCACGGGTGCAGGGAACTGTACCGATTCGTAACGTATCGGTGCTTTCTGTTCACAAATGGTATCCCCTGTAGCAACCATTTTTAGGCCAGCTAGCGCTACGATCTCGCCTGCACTGGCCTGCTGCACCTCTTCCCTTTGGTTGGCGTGCATTGTCAGAATCTTGGCGACACGCTCGCGCTTGTGCGTTCTAGCGTTGTAGACGGTAGTTCCAACCTCAATGGTGCCTGAGTATATGCGAGCATAGGCTAACTGACCGACAAATGGATCACTGACGATCTTAAAAACCAATCCAGACATTGGCTCGTCCGGAGTGCGTTTACGACTGATCGCCAATTCCTTGTCATCGGCTGACAGGCCCTCCACGTCAGGCAAATCAAGCGGCGACGGCAGTAGAGCTACGACCGCATCAAGCAGTGGCTGAATACCCTTATTCTTGAAAGCAGATCCCCCAAATACTGGCACAAATTTGAAGCCAATGGTTGCGCGTCGCGCTGCAGCCCAAAGCTCCGCTTCGCTAATCTCGGCTCCCTCAAGATACTTTTCGGTTAGGGCTTCATCCGTACCTGCAATGGTCTCAATGAGCTGCTCCCGAGCCAATTCAACATCGTCCACCATATCCGGGGGAACGGGGATCACGTCGTACTTCTGCCCCTTACTGTCATCCTCCTCGCCCCACACCATGGCCTTACGACTGATAAGGTCAACCAATCCGGCAAAGTTTTCCTCACGTCCGATCGGCAATTGGAAAATCAGCGGATTTGCCGCGAGACGCTCTCTAATCGAATCAACACTCGCTTGGAAGTCGGCGCCAACACGATCTAACTTATTGATAAATGCGATCCGCGCGACTTGGTACTTATTGGCCTGACGCCAAACGGTCTCTGACTGCGGTTCAACACCGTGGACGCCGTCGAATACCGCGACGGCACCGTCAAGCACACGCAGAGAACGTTCCACTTCCACAGTGAAATCCACGTGACCCGGAGTATCAATGATGTTGATACGATGATTCTTCCAGTAGCACGTGATAGCGGCGGAAGTAATGGTGATCCCGCGCTCCTGCTCCTGAATCATCCAGTCCATCGTGGCACTGCCCTCGTGAACCTCCCCGATCTTGTGGATCTTGCCCGTATAATACAAGATCCGCTCGGTGGTCGTCGTTTTGCCGGCATCAATGTGGGCCATGATGCCAATGTTACGAAATGCAGCCAAATCTGTTTTCTTCGGAGCCATCACCACCATCCCATTAAGACAGGATCTTACCAATTCCGCAAAATACACAAAAGCAAAGGGGCGGCTATAAAGGCCGCCCCTACACAAACTAAACTAGAATCACCAACGGTAGTGCGCGAACGCTTTGTTGGCATCGGCCATCTTGTGTACGTCTTCACGACGCTTGATGGTAGCACCACGCTTGTTGGCGGCATCGAGCAACTCACTAGCCAGACGCTCACCCATGCTGCGACCAGGACGGCCACGGGAGAACTCGATCAGCCAACGAATTGCCAGCGCTTGACGACGCTCTGGCCGTACCTCGACTGGCACCTGGTAGTTGGAACCACCAACCCGACGAGACTTAACTTCGACGAGAGGCCGCGCATTCTCAACGGCTGCGCGGAAGACATCGACTCCATTCTTGTAAGGAGCAATAGCCTGATTGCCCTTGCCATCAAGAATGTCGATCGCGCCGTAGAATGCCTTCTCTGCGGCGGACTTTTTGCCGTGCTTCATCATGCAATTGACGAACTTGGCGACTAAAACATCTTTATACTTCGGATCCGGGAGGATCTCGCGTTTCGGAATTTCGCGGCGACGTGCCATTTATACTATCTCCCTGTTATGCCTTCGGACGTTTAGCGCCGTATTTGCTGCGGCTCTGCTTACGGTTGGCGACACCACTGGTGTCAAGAGTACCCCTGATGATGTGGTAACGCACACCTGGCAAGTCCTTAACCCGACCACCGCGTACCATAACAACGCTGTGCTCTTGTAAGTTGTGACCTTCACCACCGATGTATGAAGTTACTTCGATGCCATTAGTAAGACGAACCCGAGCCACTTTCCGTAGAGCGGAGTTTGGCTTCTTGGGGGTCGTGGTGTAGACGCGCACGCAAACACCGCGACGCATAGGGCTACCGGTGAGAGCAGGCGACTTACTCTTAATCTTGAGCTTGCTGCGCCCTTTTTTGATGATCTGGCCAATTGTAGGCATGTAATCCAACCTTTTTCTAATCAAATCAGCATGTTACCGCTAGTTCCGAGATTCACTGGATGTTCGCGGCAAGTATAGCTACCAGAAGGGGCCGCACCTGGCAACCCCAAAACCTTACAGACACACACTCTTCGCATCACAATTGCACATTACTGAGCAGCTGACTGCTCTAGCGGTGCAGTGCCGGCCGGAAGACGACGGCTGGTACCCACCTCTGCCTTCAGATCCCGGTACACTTTTGCCCCGGTACCCGCAGGAATGAGACGTCCCATGATGACGTTTTCCTTTAGCCCGCGCAGGAAGTCGACTTTGCTGTTGATCGAAGCTTCGGTCAACACTTTGGTAGTTTCCTGGAACGAAGCGGCGGAAATGAAGCTCTCCGTGGACAGCGACGCCTTCGTAATACCTAGCAACAGTGACTCGGCTGTGGCTTCCGCCTTACCTTGCTCACGCATGGTGGCGTTGACATCAATGAGTTCATGACGATCAACCTGCTCGCCAGGTAAGAACTTGGTATCACCCGGATCCGCGATCTTCACGCGGCGGACCATCTGACGGACGATCACTTCGATGTGCTTATCGTTAATCTCTACGCCTTGCAGACGGTACACTTCCTGGATGTTATCAACTAAGAACTTAGCCAAAGCAACCCTACCAAGGACTTCCAAAATCTCGTGTGGGTTGACCTGACCGTCAACTAGAAGCTCGCCCTTCCGGACGTAGTCACCGTCGGTGACGACAACGTGTTTGCCCTTGGGAATCAGATACTCTTTGAAATCACCAGCATCATCCGTCAAGACCAACTTGCGTTTACCCTTGGTGTCGTTACCAAAGCTAATGTGTCCATCACGGTCGGCCATGATCGCAAGGTCCTTAGGTTTCCGAGCTTCGAAGAGCTCAGCAACTCGCGGTAGACCACCGGTAATATCCTTGGTCTTCGTTGTCTCGCGTGGGATCTTCGCCAGAATGTCACCCGGGTGAACAACGGAGTGGTCTGCTTGCACCACAATAGCACCGGCAGGCAGGTTGTAGACAGCATCCTTCTTGGTGGAAACCTTCACGGTCGTGCCGCTGTCATCGACGATCTCAAGACGTGGCTTGAGGTCTCCACTGCGGAATTCCGTGACCACCCGCTGCGTTTGGAAAGTAACTTCGTCAACGCGCTCTTCGAGAGAGGTACCCTCACGAAGATCGGTAAAGCGAACGCTACCGGCCACTTCCGCAATGATTGGTACGGTAAACGGATCCCAAACTGCTAGCTTGTCACCAGCAGCTACGCGGTCCCCGTCTTTAACGGACAGGGTGGAGCCGTAAATAATAGGATATTTCTCTTTGACGGCGCCATCATCACCGACGACCTGGATCTCACCTTGTCGCGTGAGCACCACCAGATGGCCTTCACGATTTGTGACGCAACGCAGATCGACGAACTTCACAGTACCTGAGAAGCGACTCGCTTGCGCACTGGTCTCAACTGTATGGCTTACAGCACCACCGAAGTGGAAGGTACGCATGGTTAGCTGCGTACCTGGTTCACCAATGGACTGTGCAGCGATTACACCAACCGCCTCACCCACGTTCACTAAATGACCAGTAGCTAGGTCACGACCGTAGCACTTGGCACACGCCCCAACGCGGCTTTCGCAGGTCAAGGTCGAACGGACCCGCACGGACTCCACGCCCGCTTTGTCGATCGCTTCCGCCAATGCTTCGTTGATCAACTCGCTCTTGCGGACGAGAACTTGACCGTCGCTTGGACGACGGATTTCCTCGAGGGTCACCCGGCCTAAAGACCGCTTACCAAGAGACTCCTTAATGTCGTTACCCTCACGTAGCGGCACCAACATCAAGCCTTCTTCCGTCTTACAGTCATACTCGGAGATGATTGCATCCTGAGCAACGTCCACGAGACGGCGCGTCAGATATCCTGACGAAGCGGTTTTCAATGCGGTATCGGCTAGACCCTTACGAGCACCGTGAGTCGAGGTAAAGTACTCGAGAACCGATAGACCCTCACGGAAGTTCGAAGTAATCGGCGTCTCGATGATCTCACCTGATGGCTTAGCCATCAAACCGCGCATACCTGCGAGCTGCCGAATCTGCTGCGCCGAGCCCCGTGCACCGGAGTCAGCCATCATGTAAATCGAGTTGTTACTTGGTACGCGCTGCTCGGCACCCTTGTGGTCAGTGCGCGACATGGTAGAGATATTCTTAAACATCTCTCCGGCGATACCTTCGGTCACTTTCGCCCAGATATCGATAACTTTGTTGTAGCGCTCGCCCTCGGTCAAGAGACCTTCGGAGTACTGCTCCTTGATCTTTTTGACTTCTTCGTAGGCCTCATCGAGCAATTTCTGCTTGATTTGAGGAACAACCATGTCGCCGATCGCAATCGACAGACCTGCCTTAGTCGAGTAGCGGTAACCGGTAGCACGCAGTGCGTCAGCAACCAGCACGGTCCGCTTAGGACCACAACGGCGGAAAGTTTCGTTGACGAGCCGTGCAAGCTCTTTCTTACCAAGTGGCTTGTTGATCATGTCGAACGGAATCTCGTCCGGCAAAATCTCTGCCAACAGCGCCCTGCCGACTGTAGTGGTCACACGGCTTCCACGCAAACGGACCGAGATAGGTGCTTGCAGGCCGACGGCGTCATGATCATAAGCAGCACGAACTTCCTCAACGCTACCAAAGATCTTACCTGCGCCTGGTGCACCAATGTCCTCACGCGTCAGGTAGTAAATACCTAATACGATATCCTGCGTCGGAACAATGACGGGGTTACCGGATGCTGGCGACAAAATGTTATTGGTCGACATCATCAGCACTCGTGCTTCCAGCTGCGCCTCAACGGACAGCGGAATGTGCACAGCCATCTGGTCACCGTCAAAGTCAGCATTGAATGCAAAGCAGACCAACGGGTGTAGCTGAATCGCCTTACCTTCGATGAGTACCGGCTCGAAAGCCTGAATACCAAGCCTGTGAAGGGTTGGTGCACGGTTCAGTAGTACCGGGTGCTCCTTGGTCACTTCCTCAAGAGAATCCCAGACCTCTGGTCGTTCTTTCTCTACCAGCTTCTTTGCGCTCTTAATCGTCGATACGATGCCGTGTTCTTCGAGTTTGTTATACAGAAATGGCTTGAAGAGCTCGATCGCCATCTTCTTCGGCAGACCACACTGATGCAGCCTCAGATCGGGACCAACCACGATTACGGAACGACCTGAGTAGTCTACACGTTTACCGAGTAAGTTTTGGCGGAAACGGCCTTGCTTACCTTTGAGCATATCGGAAAGGGAACGCAGCGGGCGCTTGTTAGGACCGGTGAACACCTTACCACGGCGACCGTTATCAAAGAGAGCGTCAACTGCTTCCTGCAGCATTCGCTTCTCGTTCCGAATGATGATCTCGGGAGCGTTCAACTCAATCAAGCGCAGCAATCGGTTGTTCCGATTGATCACGCGACGGTACAGGTCGTTTAAATCGGAGGTCGCGAAACGTCCCCCGTCCAGTGGTACTAAAGGACGAAGATCAGGCGGCAATACTGGGATTACCGAAAGCATCATCCACTGAGGCTTCGCCAAAAAGTTGCCAGTAGCATCTTGTTGGTTGAAGGCCTCGACTACCTTCAGGCGTTTCTGCAGCTTTTTGCGTGTGGCCTCTGCTTTGCAGTCACGCAGGTCGCGTCGTAGATCCTCAGCCAGATCTTCGATCCGCACTTGGGACAGTAGCTCGAGAATCGCCTCTGCACCAACACCGACTCGGAAAGCCCCGTTCCCGTGATCGATGAGAGCAACTTCATAGTCCTCCTCCGACAACACCTGACCCGGCTTGAGCTTGGTTACATCACTGTTACCCGGATCCAGAACCACGTAGGATTCGCTGTAAAGGATACGCTCGACGTCCTTCAGTGTAATGTCAAGCATCGCTCCGATACGTGAAGGCAAAGACTTCAAAAACCAGATGTGAGCTACAGGCGTAGCCAAGTTTATGTGACCGAGACGCTCGCGCCGTACCTTCGAGTGGATAACTTCCACGCCGCACTTGTCGCAGACGATACCGCGGTGCTTCATGCGTTTGTACTTGCCGCAAATACACTCGAAATCCCGAACGGGTCCAAAAATCTTGGCACAGAACAGGCCGTCACGCTCTGGTTTGAACGTACGGTAGTTGATTGTCTCCGGCTTTTTCACTTCACCGTACGACCAGCTCCGAATCTTCTCTGGTGAGGCAAGCGAGATCTTAATAGCATTAAAGCTAAGTGGATCGGTCGGCTTATCGAAAAAATTAAGTAAGTCTTTCAAATCACGACTCCTCTAAACTGAGGGACCTGTAGCAAAAAAAACACCGAGTTACTGCTGCTGTAGCCCATCGATACCAGTCTCCTGCCCGTCATCACGGATCAGGTTAACGTCTAGGCCTAGGCTCTGAAGCTCTTTCACCAATACGTTAAAGCTTTCTGGCAAGCCCGGAGTCATCGCGTTCTGACCCTTGACAATCGATTCGTACATACGTGTACGACCAAGCAAGTCGTCGGACTTGACTGTCAGGAACTCTTGAAGGGTATGGGCTGCACCGTAGGCTTCCATCGCCCACACTTCCATCTCTCCAAGACGCTGACCACCGAACTGAGCCTTACCACCCAACGGCTGCTGGGTGACAAGTGAGTAAGGTCCAATCGAACGAGCGTGAATCTTCTCATCAACCAAGTGATGAAGCTTGAGCACATACATGACACCTACGGTCACTCTGTTATCAAACTTGCTACCGGTACGACCGTCGTATAAATCGACCTGCCCGTCTTCGCTGAGACCAGCGAGTCGCAAATGACTCTTGATCTCGGCTTCGTTAGCGCCGTCGAACACGGGATTGGCGAAGTGCACACCTTCACGGTACTTCCGAATAAATGTCTTGAGCTGATCGTCAGTTGCGGACTTAACGAAAGCTTTCACTTCCGCATCATCCCAGATCTTGAGAATATATTCCTCAACCGCCTTACGGTCGAAGGTGGCCTCGAGCATCTCATTGAGCCGCTCACCAATCCCTTTAGCAGCCCACCCTAAGTGGGTCTCAAGAATCTGACCGATGTTCATCCGCGAAGGTACACCCAGCGGGTTTAACACCACGTCCACCGGCCGGCCGTTCTCCAAGAAAGGCATGTCTTCTTCCGGTAGAATCCGGGATACTACACCCTTGTTGCCGTGACGGCCTGCCATCTTGTCGCCAACCTGCAGCTTACGCTTGATGGCGATGTAAACTTTGACCATTTTGATCACACCAGGAGGAAGTTCATCCCCCTTCTTGATCTTCTTGATCTGCTCTTCCGTCATGAAGCGGATAAGGTTGATCTTATCACGTAGGTTGTCTAGAGCCTTACGCAACAGACCGTTCTTTTCCGCACTCTTGAGGCTTAGTTGCTCCCAAAGTACGTAGTCGAGACCTTCTAAGAAGTTCAAGTCGACTACGGTGCCCTTCTTAACCACAACATCAGCACCATCTTTAGCCTTCACGTCAGCAGCGAGCGCGTCGCCGCCGGAGATCCGCGCCATCTTACGGATAGCGGAGTCCTTAATGATGTTGATACGGTCAGTCTCGTCTTTCCGTAGCTTTTGAATCTCAGCTTCTTCAATCTGTGTGGAACGGACATCTTTGTCCGCCCCGGCTCGAGCGAAAACCTTCGCACCGATGACCGTACCAACCACACCTGGAGGTACTCTCAGAGAAGTGTCACGTACGTCACCGGCTTTCTCGCCGAAAATGGCACGCAGTAGCTTCTCTTCTGGAGTCAGCTGGGTCTCACCTTTCGGAGTGATCTTCCCAACGAGAATGTCATTTGGCTGAACCTCTGCGCCGATGCGGATAATCCCCGCCTCGTCCAAATTGCGCAGCGCATCTTCACCTACGTTCGGGATATCACTTGTGATCTCTTCCTGACCTAACTTGGTGTCACGAGAGATACATTCAAATTCTTGAATGTGAATCGAGGTAAACTGGTCCTCTTTGACCACCTTTTCAGAGATCAAGATGGAGTCCTCGAAGTTGTAACCACTCCAGGGCATGAACGCCACGACGACGTTCTGACCCAAGGCCAACTCCCCAGTTTCGATACCGAAACCATCGGCGATGATATCGCCACGGCGGACAACTTCACCCTTTTGCACGATTGGACGTTGATTGATGCAGGTATCTAAGTTGGATCGCTTGTACTTCTGCAAATTGTAGATATCAACGTCCGCGCCGACCTCAGTGAGCGCCTCAGGATCGTCTTCGTTCGTCTTGATGACGATACGGTCCGCATCCACGGACACTACAGTACCGTCGCGCTTAGCGACGACAGCAGCACCGGAGTCACGGGCAACCGTCAGCTCGAGACCGGTACCAATTAACGGCGCCCGGGTCTTCAGCAGAGGCACAGCTTGCCGTTGCATGTTCGAACCCATCAGGGCCCTGTTAGCATCGTCATTCTGAAGGAACGGAATGAGCGACGCAGCGACCGACACCAACTGATTGGTCGACACGTCCATCAGGTCAGCTTCTTCTGCCCGTGCGATTTCACTTTCACCTTGACGACGGACACCGACTAACTCGTCGGGTTTATGTGCATCCGGCAACGCAGCCTGTGCAATCACGTGATCGCGATGCTCTTCCGACGCAGAGTAATAACGCACGGTGGGAGCACCATCTTCCGCCCGGAGGTTTTTGTATGGTGTCTCGATAAAGCCGTAGTCGTTGACACGCGCATAGCTAGCCAGCGACGAAATAAGACCGATGTTAGGACCTTCAGGCGTTTCTACTGGGCAGATGCGGCCATAGTGAGTCGGGTGAACGTCCCGCACTTCAAAGCCCGCGCGCTCACGCGACAGACCGCCTGGTCCAAGCGCTGACAAGCGCCGCTTGTGAGTTACCTCAGAAAGCGGGTTTGTCTGATCCATGAACTGGCTCAGCTGAGAAGACCCGAAGAATTCCTTCACCACAGCTGAAGCAGGCTTGTTATTGATAAAATCGTGCGGCAATAACGTGTCCACATCCTGCAATTGGAGACGCTCACGAATGGCGCGCTCAATACGCAACAGACCGATACGGTATTGATTCTCGAGAAGCTCGCCCACAGCGCGCACACGACGATTGCCTAAGTGGTCAATGTCGTCAATTTCGCCGTTACCGTTCTTCAACCGCAGCAGGTAGCCAACGGTCTTAAGAATGTCGTCTTTAGTCAGAGTTCTCTGCTCTAGGGGCAGATCTAGGCCAAGACGCTCGTTCAGTTTCAAACGACCTACCGTACTCAAATCGTAGCGATCGGAGTTGAAGAATAGATTGTCGAAAAGAGCGCGCGCCGGCTCGATAGTTGGTGGATCACCTGGCCGTAGGCGCTTATAAATCTCCAGAATCGCAGCATCTTGCGTCTGAACACCACGGTCGCTCACCAAGGTATTCCTGAACGAGGCATCAGCGTTCACCTGGTCCATGAACAAGATATCGATCTCGTCCACACCGCGTGAAATGATCTCCTTGATCAGCTCTTTGTCAAGGTCAGCGTTCAACGGAATGATTACATTGCCGTCGCGATCCTTAACATCTGCGGCAAGAACTTTGCCCACCATATCATCAACCGTCAGGACCTGATATTCAAGACCTGCCTGCTGCATCTGACGGATCATCCCTTGGGTAATCCGACGATTCTTTTTGACATAAATCTTATCCGAGTCCGGATCTTTGATGTCCGCCGAAGCACGTTGACCGCGCAACAACTCGAAGTTCAATTTCTTCTCAAATTTGCCCTCACGTACCCGAATCCGCTCCTTCTCGTAGAAGTAATCGAGAAGCTGCGCTTCCGTGAAGCCAAGCGCCTTGAGCAGCGTCGTGGCATGCAATTTACGCCGCCGATCGATCCGAACGTGCAGAATGTCCTTCGAGTCAAACTCGAAATCCATCCAGCTACCACGGTACGGAATAATCCGGGCGGTGTAGAGTAGTTTCCCGGTCGCACTGTTGCGGCCTTTGTCATGGTCGAAGAATACACCGGCTGAACGATGCAGCTGGGACACAACAACCCGCTCGGTCCCGTTGATGATGAACGTACCCGAATCAGTCATCAGGGGGATCTCACCGAAGTAGACCTCTTGCTCCTTGACATCGCGGATCGTCTTCACCCCTGAGTCCTTGTCGACGTCCCAGACAACCAGACGGATGACTACCTTCAAGGGAGCCGCAAAGCTCATCCCTCGCTGGCGACACTCGTCCACAGTGTACTTGGGCTCCTCGAACGCGTAGCTCACGAACTCAACGGACGCAGTCTCCTGGAAGTCCTGAATCGGGAATACCGACCGGAACACGCCTTCGAGCCCGACGTTCTTGCGCTTGTCGGGATCTACTGCCATCTGCAGGAATTGTTCGTAGCTGTTACGTTGGACTTCAATCAGGTAAGGGATTTCGACAGCAGGAGGAATTTTGGCAAAATTCTTCCTTGGCCGCGTAAAGGATGCTGCCAGGGAGGTCATAGGGCTCTCCTAAAGATCCAAGGGAAAGCGGGCTCTAGTCACGCCGCCTAGCTGTGACATAGGCACGCTTCAGGTCGCACTGCAAGATTCGCAAACTGGCTAATCATTTCCATAGGCTTGACAAATGTCAACAGATAATATCCATGACACAAAATTAAGCCCCGCCTAGGCGGCGACACGCATCAATCCCGTCAGGGTCCATAGACACTCGGCATTGACGCAGTCGGCCACCAAAGGCGGTTCTAACTGCCAAACTTCAAATGAAGCCTTCTCAGATAATGCTAATCCGAACTTATTTAAGCTCGACTTTAGCACCAGCTTCTTCAAGCACTTTCTTGATCTTAGCGGCTTCTTCTTTCGAAACGCCTTCTTTAACAGTCTTTGGCGCGCCTTCAACCAGGTCTTTAGCTTCTTTCAAGCCTAGACCAGTGATCGTACGGATCTCTTTGATCACGTTGATCTTTTTGTCGCCAGAGTTAGCTAGAACGACGGTGAACTCAGTTTGCTCTTCAACTGGAGCTGCTGCTGCTCCAGGGGCGACTGCAACAGCTACTGGAGCCGCTGCACTCACGCCGAACTTGTCTTCAAGTTCCTTAACCAGCTCAGCTGCTTCAAGCAGCGTCAGGTTTTCCAAGAATGTGATCACCTGTTCTTTTGTCACGCTCGACATACCGTACTCCCTCCTCAACCTTCGGCGCCCGTCGCGATCCGAAGCGGTATACATTTACCTATTAGTTAGCTTTCTTATCCTTGATCGCGTTGATGACTTGCACCAACTGACGTGGAACACCGTTTAGAACACCAAGCAGACCACGATGTGGTGCCACTAGCGTGCCAACTAGGCGCGCTAGCAGAACGTCCATCGTCGGCAACTCAGAGATCGCCTTCAGGTCAGCGGCAGACACGCCTTTGCCGTCTAGTACTCCGCTGGTAACTTTGAAGTTCTCTTTATCTTTTGCAAACTCCAGTACAGACTTGGCAGCCTGGGCCGGATCACCGTAAATAATTACTAGCCCAACAGGACCCTTTAGAGACCCAGAGATAGCCCCTACGTTTTCAGCTTCTTCGCGAATCGCTACCTTGGTTACACGGTTCTTCACAACCCGGAATTCAGAGTTGGACTCGCGCAACTTCACCCGTAATTCAGTGAGCTCTGCCACTGTCAATCCACGGTACTCTGCAACAATTGCGGCGTTAGCCTTCTTGAGACGCTCAGCTATTTCGCCCTTAAGCTGATGCTTGCGAGCTTTTGTCATTGCCATGGCGTTATACCCTCACCTACCTTAGGACATGAGACTAATTAGAGACGGAACGGAGCCGGGTCAACTTTGACACCAGGACTCATCGTTGACGACAAACCGATACGCTGTACGTATGTACCCTTCGCTGTTGCTGGCTTAGCTTTCACAAGCGCGTCCAACACAGCCTTGGCATTTTCCACCAGTTTATCTTCATCGAAGCTGACTTTGCCGACTGGACAATGAACAATACCGGCTTTGTCGACACGGTATTCCGTACGGCCAGCTTTTAGCTCGTTGACTGCCTTCAAAACATCGAAGGTAACGGTACCAAGTTTTGGGTTAGGCATCAGGCCACGGGGACCTAGCACTTTACCTAGTTTACCAACCACACCCATCATGTCCGGGGTAGCGATAACTTGATCGAAATCCATCCAGCCACCTTGAATCTTGGCTGCTAGATCATCGCCACCAACCTCTACGACACCCTCGACCTTTGCTTGAGTTGCTTTCTCACCCTTAGCAAACACGATAATGCGCACACTCTTGCCTAGCCCATGAGGGAGCGGCACTGCGCCACGTACGTTTTGATCAGCCTGCCGCGGATCTACACCCAAGTTGACGACGAGATCAAGGGTAGCATCGAATTTGCAGAAGGTGGTTTTCTTGACGAGACCGACGGCCTCAGACAGGGAATATTGCTTTACAGGATCCACAGCGCTCTGCGCCGCGCGGTATTTTTTACCACGTTTAGCCATTGTCTATTCTCCGTAGTTCAAGCGAGTAACCTCAAGGGCTACTCTCCTACTATGTCGGCCTCAAATGAGGCGTTTAACCAAAACCTAGATACACCAAATCACCGGATTAGCCTTGAACCTCTAACCCCATGCTGCGGGCAGAGCCAGAGATAATCTTCACAGCTGCAGCTTCATCGTAGCAATTAAGATCTTTCATCTTGATTGCCGCAATTTCTTTAACTTGAGCGAGGGTTACCGAGCCACATGTTGCCTTACTCGGGGTCTGCGAACCCTTTTCGATCTTAGCTGCTTTTTTGAGCAGGTCAGATGCGGGCGGACTCTTGGTGATGAAGGAAAAAGACTTATCTGCGTAGACCGTAATAATGGTCGGCAGAATAGAGCCAATTTGCTTCTGAGTCCGCGCATTAAACTCTTTAGTGAACGCCATAATGTTGACGCCACGCTGGCCTAACGCTGGCCCTACCGGGGGCGCTGGATTGGCTTTGCCGGCTGGGATTTGCAGCTTGATATAGCCGACGATCTTCTTTGCCACCTTCAACTCCTTACCAATAACTGGTAGCCGAGAAACCTGGAAAACGGAAGACACGCTTTATACGGAAACCACAATCTGAAGTCAAGCGGTCATTAACTATTATTGAGCGCTTTAGCTCAATTTTTGTACCTGACCGTAGTCCAGCTCTACTGGGGTTTCTCTTCCGAAAATACTTACTAAAATTCGTAACTTCATCTTATCCGCCTGCACGGCTTCGACGATGCCGTCGAAGTTGGTAAAGGCGCCATCAATAACCTTAACGGACTCACCCTTCTCAAAGGTTTGCGTCGAAGCCTGTTGCTTCGTCTGCTCTTTGATGGTTTCAGGTGAGGTGAGACGCAGAACTTCCTGATCCGTAATGGGTCTAGGATTCCGAACATTTCCCACAAATCCCGTGATCTTCGGAGTATCGCGCACTAAATGGTTAGTTTCCTCGGTCATCTCCATCTCAACGATGATGTACCCCGGAAACGCGTTGCGCTCGACTTTCTTTTTCTTGCCGCTCTTCAGGACAGTTTCCTGAGCAGTCTTAGGCACTACGATCTCGCCAAATTTTTCTTCCATCTTGTTGAGTTTGATGCGCTCAAGCAAGGTGGACTTGGCTTTTTCTTCAAACATCGAGTAGGTATGTACCACATACCACTTGAATTTTGGATTCTTAGCTGCGACTGGCACTGCAACTGTGCCGTCTTGCCCCGTCATGTTAGATTCATCGCTCATTACACTCACCATATCAAACCAAGCTAGGGGCAATCCCCGCCGTGTTATGCAATTAAATGCTTCAATGTCCACGACCAAAAGAAATCGAAAACACCGACTATGACCGCAAAAATACCGACTACTATACAGACCACTAGAGTCATGCGTTTTGTATCTGGCCAGCTTGGCCATGCAACTTTACGTAATTCCCCGATCGCTGCAAGGAAATACTCATTGCGTGCAGGGTCGGCCCTCAAAGCCCATGCCGCACCCACACCTGCAGCACCACTCACAAGGTAGGCTGCGTAGTGAAACCACTCAAACCGCTCAAGCCATCCTGTCTGAATACCAATCGTCTCCGCCGCCTTGAACGTGACGTAGGCAGTGAGAAGCAAAAACACGATATAGGCCGCATTCAACCAAAAAGCATCGTCTTTCGCCACGGGATTAGTCCTCAGTCTGGATGAAGGTGGCAGGCGAGGAGGGATTCGAACCCACAACATGCGGATTTGGAATCCGCCGCTCTACCATTGGAGCTACTCGCCTGTAACTTTATGTCAGCAAACCAAAAAAACCGGGGCTCACGCCCCGGTTTAAAACTACTTACTCAGTAATAATCTCAGCTACAACGCCGGCACCAACGGTACGGCCACCTTCGCGGATAGCGAAGCGAAGCTCTTTGTCCATGGCGATCGGGGTCAGTAATTCAACATCCATGTTCACGTTGTCACCAGGCATCACCATCTCGACGTTAGCCGGCAGGGTGATGGTACCAGTCACGTCAGTTGTACGGAAGTAGAACTGGGGACGGTAGTTCTTGAAGAATGGGGTGTGGCGGCCGCCTTCTTCTTTGGTGAGAATGTAAACAGAAGCTTTGAACTTCTTGTGAGGTTTGATCGTGCCTGGCTTAGCCAAGACTTGGCCGCGCTCAACGTCTTCACGCTTGGTACCGCGGAGCAGTACGCCCACGTTGTCACCAGCCTGACCTTGGTCGAGGATCTTACGGAACATCTCAACGCCCGTACATACGGTCTTTTGAGTGTCACGAATGCCCACGATTTCAAGTTCTTCGTTGACTTTAACCATACCGCGCTCGATACGGCCAGTAACTACTGTACCGCGACCGGAAATCGAGAAAACGTCCTCGATTGGCATGAGGAACGGTTGGTCAACTGGACGCTCAGGGATTGGGATCCACTGGTCGCAGTTATCGATAAGTTCGACAACTTTTTTCGCCCAGTCGTCTTCGGCAGTGCTGGCTTCAAGAGCTTTCAAAGCCGAGCCCTTCACGATCGGGGTGTCGTCACCTGGGAACTTGTACTGGTTGAGAAGCTCGCGAACTTCCATCTCAACGAGGTCGAGAAGCTCAGGATCGTCAACCATGTCACATTTGTTCATGAAGACGACAATCTTTGGCACGCCGACCTGACGAGCGAGCAGAATGTGCTCACGTGTCTGGGGCATCGGGCCGTCAGCAGCGCTAACGACGAGGATAGCGCCGTCCATCTGAGCAGCACCGGTGATCATGTTCTTAACGTAGTCGGCGTGACCGGGGCAGTCTACGTGCGCGTAGTGGCGCGTCGCAGATTCGTACTCAACGTGGGCGGTCGAGATCGTGATACCACGAGCCTTCTCTTCCGGCGCCTTGTCGATTTGATCGTACGCCATGAACGAGCCGCCGTACTTCAGTGCCATAACTTTGGTGATCGCCGCGGTCAGCGTGGTCTTACCGTGGTCGACGTGACCGATAGTACCGACGTTAACGTGTGGTTTTTTACGTTCAAACTTTTCCTTAGCCATCTGTTCCTCCCGCTATGGCGTACGCGCCTCGAAACTTTCTTTTTAAATTTCCACTGATCTACTCTGCGGCAGATCACTTGGTCGTTTGATGGAGCCCGGGATGGGAATTGAACCCACGACCCCGTCCTTACCAAGGACGTGCTCTACCACTGAGCCACCCGGGCTTGCTCTCACCTAACTTATAGACACCATCTGCTAACACACTTGTAATGGAGCGGGAAACGGGATTCGAACCCGCGACCCTTAGCTTGGAAGGCTAATGCTCTAGCCAGCTGAGCTACTCCCGCCCTGTACCGCCGCATCCTAGCTGATTTGCCAGAATATGAAATGAGAATTTGCAGCGAGGCCTAAGAAAGACATCATGCTTATTCTCTCAACCCCTCATCGCGACGATCAGATGGGAGGTGGTGGAGGGTGAAGGATTCGAACCTTCGAAGACGTAAGTCAACGGGTTTACAGCCCGCCCCCATTGGCCGCTCGGGCAACCCTCCACATCGAAACACTGGACACGTTACTGAAGTGACGTCTGGAGCTGGCGAAGGGACTTGAACCCGCAACCTGCTGATTACAAATCAGCTGCTCTACCAATTGAGCTACGCCAGCGAGCCGTGATCTCCACCGCCATAACCAAACTACCACTACCTGACTTTCCCAGTTGGCAATTTGACCCCAATGGAATTAGCCAATGGATTCAAGAGGTTCCCCGGTTAGTCGAGACAATTGGATACTATAGGTTCGACACTGGTGTCAAGGCGTTGCCGCTCCGACCCTTGTAAATTCACACAAAAAAATACCGGCCGCAACAGAGACATTCAAGGATTCGAGCCCTGAGCCCAGGCTCGGAATAGCGGCCAATCGGTCACAAGAGTCCGTAACTTGTTTGGAAAGTCCGGTATCTTCGGCCCCAAGTACCAGCACAACTTTTTCATAAGTGGAGGCTAGCGTGCGGAACTCCTCGCCCCCCATAGCGGCTCCGATGATCCAATAGCCCTCGTCTTTGAGCGCGCTCAATGCCCGGTTTAGATTCACAGTAATGACCAGGTCGGTTAACGCAAACCCCCCTTGGGCGGTGTTAACTGATGCTTGCGTAAGCAGAACCTGACGGCGCTCTGGAACTAGAACCTCTTTGACCCCGAAAAAGGCCGCGCTTCTAATGATCGCGCCCAAATTACGAGGATCGGTCACATGATCGAGCGCGATAATCACATCTTTTTTCCGCGGTTTTAAACGCTCGACTAAACCGTTAAAAGTTTTAGCCTGAAATTGAACAAGTGCGGATAAGGGAGCAGCCTGTGGCATATCCCTCTCGATGATGCGCTGCCTCAGCGGTACGGGTAGCGCGTACTTTTGTTTCAATTGTTCGGCCTGCAGTTTAGCACGCTCGACATATAGAATCTCTTTAATACTACCTGGTGCAAAACGGGCGTATTCACCAATCGCTGATTCTCCATCGACGTGAAATTCCCGCGGCGCAAAGGGATCGGCCTTAGCATCATCTCGCGCTGCAGAGCCGCTTCCCTGGTGGCGACGGCTACGCCGTGAACCGGTGTCACGTTTACCCACTTTTGCAGTCTTCATGTATTTCCCGTCCGCAGTTCATGTCTAATGGCTTGCGCAGCTTTAAAGTCCAAATGGTCACCGGTTATTTGCAGCATGAATTGAATGACGCTTTCGATTCTGTTCACCACGACCTGCAACCGATCTAGACTATCCTGCGACTGGCTTATAATCGAAATCACGCAATCGCGCTCGAGATTACCCAGATCGTCCACGAAGAATGTCTGTATACTCGTATCATTCAACCGTTCAATGAAATTACGTAAATCCGCAATAGGGAAATCCTTTTGCGCAGTGGTAAACACTTTGCGCAAGGACTGCAAGACGAAGGCGTAGCTGTCGAGCGTATTCTTCAGCGCTGCCATTGTCGGTGACATTTTGGGTAAAGGATCGTTGTCGGGAATGATTTTGCAGATGCCAGAATTCACTAGATGCATCAACGCCCCAACTGTGTAAGCGTCAATGAGCTTAGACTGATCTAGAAGGGTCTGCACGCTGCGTTCTTGCGCGATCAGAGAGATAATATCACCGTAAAATGTTCCAGCTGGATATGTCAGTTGCAATGTTTCCACGCTTGATTGCAGTGCAACTTCTGTCTCTGCCCGCAGCCTCGAAAGGAACGCACGGTATGCCGCGCCATAGCTGAAAGCCTCTTGTACCAACTGCGCGAAGCTTTCGGCAAACACAACTTCCGTGCTGGGTGGCGCGGCAACGGGATGGATTTCACAAAATAGCTGATCAGACATAAATATCGATCTGAGGATTTGACGCACTTGGAGCTTCAGTGCATCCCAGAGATCCACTTTAGTAAGTATACTGCTTGAGACGAGAACCTGACCAAACTTTCTAACTTTGGTCACCTCAGCGGCTGATGATGTCAGATCATCTAGGGAGATCTTAGACTCACGAAACAGCACCTCACCAAGTCGGTCATCGATCAGGTTCGAACCAGCAAACACCAATTTACCATCGTTCAGAAAGAGCCTTTTTACGCCAAATCCAGTGTCCACAGCAACGACACCACTGAAACCTGACTGCGCGAGACCGATTAAAAAATCGCGCATGACAAAGACACTGAGACTTGCAGTGCCGCGGTTTTGCTTATTCGCGTTTTGTAACATGTCATCCGAACGCAATAGTATGCGATTTTCATCAAGCAGTTCCGCGCGCCAGGGCGATTGTTCTGTAGCTTCGGGAAATCCCGCAATCAACAGTGCGTCGTTCTGTCTCTCGACTGTCAGGTTTACTCCGTCCATACGTTCCCCTTTTTTGCGATCTGAACTTTTCCTATACCAATGTCCCACCAGTCGGCAGTTCAATGACGATACGCGTACCACAAGGCTCATTGTCGAGTAATCTTAGATAACCACCATGATCCGTTATAATCTGTGCAACAATCGCTAAACCTAGGCCCGTACCACCATCTTTGGTCGAAAAATAAGGCTCCATTACCCGATCACGAAACTGATGCGGAATACCGGCACCATTATCCATAACTTCGATCCGTACTGTGCTTAAATCATCCAACATTGATGATTTGAAACTGATCTTCGGTTGGGGACGATCATCAGGAATAGCGGCGATCGCATTCTCGACAAGGTTCACAAAAACGCGGTTCATCTGATCTGTATCAATCGGAAAATTAGGGATTTGCCCAAGTCCCTGAGTATCAAAATTGATCGTGGGGTAACTCATTTTGTATAGACCAGCAACATCAGCTATGACTGTGTTAATGTACGCCATTTGCAGTTGTACTTGAGGCAGCCTGGAAAACTTCGAGAATTCATTGACCAAATCACGCAGCGAATCCACCTGTTTCAGAATCGTTTGCAAACACGATTCAAAAACCTCCAAATCTTCACCAGCAAATTTTTCATGGAAGCGCCGTAGTAACCGCTGAGCGCTCAACTTAATTGGTGTCACAGGGTTTTTGATCTCATGAGCAATGCGTCTGGCGACCTCCCGCCATGCAGCAATCCGCTGCAATTTGACTTTCTCTGTTGCATCATCAAAAATGACGACAATCCCCAAATCTACACCAGCCTCATCAGCAATACGGGCACCATCCAAAAGGAGTGTCTGTGGACGGCCAGCGATCACTACTTCAAGTTGAGCGCTATAGAGATCGTGTGACGACAGACCGTCTGCAACAGGCAACCAAAGTGCCGCGTACAGCTCGGCATCAAAAGCCGATCTTACCGGCACACCAATTAATTTTGAGGCATTTAGGCCGAGAATCTGTTCAGCTGCATCGTTAACGGCAGTGATACAGCCATTGTTGTCAAAGGCAATAACGCCGGTGGTGATACTTTTTAGAATCACCTCCATGTACTTGCGTCGTCTATCAAGCTCATCGTTACTTCTAACAAGCTGTTTACGTGCCACCTCGGCTAGCGACCTATGACGCTGTAAGTCATGGGTCATCAGGTTAAACGAACGGACGAGCTGTCCGGTCTCATCTTCGGTCCGAGCAGCCAACGCCACACCATAATTACCAAGAGCTACCTCCCGCGTACCTTCGGCCAAGGCGCGAATCGGATCTGTGATACCACGAGCGACATAAAATCCGAGCCAGACAGCAGAGAACAGCACTAATAAGGTCATGACTATTAACAAAATCAGATAACTTAACTTGATTAACTGCGCCCCAGGCCTGAGATTGGCAAAACTATTCTGAACAGCCTCAATGCTCCGAAGCATCTGTGTTTCGAATCGAGTTTCGGCAACTACTAATCCGATGAGGCGCCGGGTCTGATTTTGCAGCAGTGGAGCTACCCCTTTGACTACATCCTGCTGCGATTCACCGATCACAGCACTGGCGGACTGCATGCCAGGGTTACGGCTAAACCTCTCAAGAATTTCAGTGACAAACGGATCCGCTTCACTACTTTGCTTCTGGCTTGTAGGACGACTCGACCATAATAATTTGCCCCCGCGGTCGTAAACGGACACCTGATCTAGACCGTACTGAGTATCGAATGCATCCAGTAAATGAGCTGGTATGGTAAGTTTATATGCCCCAATGACCGGCGGCTCAATTAGTGCGGATCTCAGCCGCTGCCCTGCGACTTTAGCCAAACTCTCAAGGCGCCGTTGATCCTGCCTGTATACGCGCTCGCTAACTTGCCGGGTCTCTTCCATTGTGGCGCGCACTTTGTCCGAAAACCACTCATCGAAACTATTCACGATAAAGCGCGCCGATACGTAAAAGAATAGAATGGTTGGTGCTAACGCAAAAAATACCAAGGTTGCAACCAACTTGGTCCGCAGATTGCTTCCGAAGACTCCGCGGCGGCGCTCGACTACCAACTTGGCAACGTTACGAAAGAGGAGAAAACCTAAAGTCAGGATGAGGATGACGTTAAAGTTGATCAGGCCGAAGTAGACGACCGTGGTCACAAAGTCCTGATTTTTGGCGAAGGTTTCGCTCAGCCCGAATAGCCTAGTCTCTAGCCGTGACAAAAGCACCAGGACTACCGAAATAAGTGCGATAGCGGCAAATTCTCCCATCCGTCTTCGCTCTGCTGCCGCTCGCGGTGCCATGACGCGGTTACTCCGTCACAGTCACTGGGATCACCGCGAATACACGCCGATCACGTTCAAACCTAATCTCATATTTTCCGTCAACTGATTGATTGGCAAACCGCACTTTCACCGACGCATCGTCACCGAGATTAGTGACCACTCTATCCACTTTAAATTGGTCGCTAGCCTTCACCGTGACTTCGTCGCCTGGTCGCACAATTTTGAGCTGCTGATTTATACGGATCTCTGCGTATCGCAAACTGGGGTCGATAACACGGATAAAGGCTGCACCGTGTAAGATGTCTTGTGACGTTGCCAAAATGGACCAGACTTCACCGCGTCGCCCCTCTGAATACCATGAACTGAGACGATCGGTCCTGAACCGAACTCCACGGTCCTCGCCCACGATTTTACTGGGACTTTTAAATCCAATGATATCCACTTGCTTAACTGCGACCTCTGGTGAGATCAGCTTGGCCTCTGCCACCTCTAATTCATCTCCGCGCATGACTGAGACTTCCTGGCCATCCTTCAATCGCACAGACTGTCCGTTTATCTTAAGGACAAAATAGTCCAAGCGCCCACTATCCACGGCGGGCTTAGCTTTTGTAAGAAGCTCTGGACGCACCCAGGCCAATTGGGTGCAGCTCGCTATGGCCGCTAGAAACAGGAATCGCGATTTCACGGTGGAGCCTCGCTCATTGATCTAGTCCGAGCCTTCAGTCTACCATGGCAGCCAAGGATGATGGCAGTTCTCATTGAATTACCCACACAGGGCTGTCAGGATACGAAATGATAGGCTGAGATCTGGCAAAAGGAGGAGCGACCGTGATCCTGGATCAAAACAGCGTCACCCTATTTGCAGAGCACCTCAAGTCGCGAGGCAAGCAGCCAGCGACCATCGAATCCTACTGTCGCGATGCTAGCGGGTTTGTCAATTATTTGCGGAACCATCGCTTGACTGTGGATCAAATTGAGCCAGGCACCCTGTTGGCCTATCAAGATCATTTGCGTGCGGACCTCACTGAGCGGGAGAATTCCGTGCGCCGCACCGTCATCGGAATTCGGCAGTATTTCCGGTTTCTAACCGACAAATCGCTGGTAAAAGCCAGCCCCTTTGACTCCGTTGCCATCCCGCAGCGTGATGATCGTCTGCGCCGCGGACTGGAGATCGAAGTCATAGCACGGTTACTGGAGGCCGCGAGCCAAAGTCAGCCCAGCTGGAAGGGGACCCGCGACGCGGCTATTATTGCGCTGCTTGCCTACGAGGGGATCAAGGCCAACGAGATCATCGCCCTAAGGTGGTCCGATCTCATGACAGACCTCGCGACCGCTTATCTTCACATCGGAGGTTCTCGTGCCCGTTCGATACGCCTGGGTCCTGAGTCCCACCGCTTACTTGCCGCCTACCAGCGGCAATACCACACGCTCAATCACCCCGTGCTTTCTCAGGCAAAAGAAAAGCTGATGTTCATCTCTTTTAAGGGACGAGACGCCAGCTGCCCCTTGCCCAATATGACGCGCCACGGCCTCAAGTTCATCGTCTACGAACTGGGCGACAAAGTCGGCACCAAGAGCCTTAACACCGAGCAACTGCGGCATTTTGCCGTCACTCACCTTATCGCCCAGGGAATGGCCCCGGATGATATTATGGCCCACCTTGGCTTGCGCCGCTTGGGTAATATCGCTAAACACTTGGCGAGTGTTGATCACGCGCGTCTAGCTAATTTGGTTTGATGGAAATCTAGTGATTGAATCTAAAGTTGAAGACCTAAAATGGATGCAAGAAGCGCTGGTCCTTGCCAGGGCGGCAGCTCAACGTGGTGAAGTCCCGGTTGGCGCCGTGATAGTCCATGAGAATCGACTCATCGCGAGCGGTAGCAATACGCGCGAGGAGCGTCAGGAGGCTATTAGTCATGCAGAGACAGAGGCTATTTCAGCTGCCTGTCGCGCTCTTAGTAGCTGGCGACTTAGCGGCTGCACTCTCTACGTTACCCTTGAGCCTTGCATCATGTGTGCTGGCGCCATTTATCAAGCGCGACTCGATCGTGTCGTGTTTGGAGCCATTGACCCTAAGGCTGGTGCCCTGGGTAGCCTCTACCGCATTCACGAGGACACGCGACTAAACCATCGACTCCCCGTGGAGGGCGGCGTTCTAGCCGGGGATTGTGGCGCTATATTGAAGGAGTTTTTTCGCGCCAGGAGATAACTCTCTGCCAGCTCCGGCAAGTCACGGGGCTATGAGTCGGTTGATCTTGATGGTTACACCTTCGTCACCCAACCTAACAGGATAAACCTCGCCGACTAAGTCTCCAGGCTGATCGGGGCCCGCAGTGCCATCGACATCCAATCTGGCCTTGAGTTTGAAGGTATCAGGCCAGGGCTCATCGCCCATCATGCGCTGCATGTTATCTTTGGTCAGCACAAACTCATAAAACTCACCTTGGGCGTCGGTCCCCAGAGTCTTACGAAATGCCCCTAACGGCATCGGTCGATCAGGCCCTGTCGCAATGATGAAAAGTGTCTGCACTCCGCGAGCACTAGCCACTAACTCTTCACCTATAACGACCGAACCGCGGGCAAAAGCGTGAGAGGTCTCACCCATTTGACCCGCGGTCACGATAGCTGCAAGTAAGATCACGACACCACCGCCTAATCCCCACCACCCTAACTTCTTCATCTTCGTTCCGTGTCCATGGCCGTGATCTTACCGCTGACTCATTTGACCCAAACTAACTCAGGTGCCAAAACCACGACGGTTGACCTCTGAGTCGAGCAGAGTTGGTCGGAACTCGTCAAGTGTAAAGGAGTCAACTTTGACCGCCTCTTCCCGTGCCGTGTTAGCCGATTCCAAGAGTGCTGCTTCTTTGTCCGTTATCACTTGCGCTGCGAGCGCCTCTTTAACCAAAAGGTTGGCGCGACGTTTCGGCAATTTTCCGGCCTTAACCGCCTTAGTAATCTTCGCCAGTACATCAGTGGCTAGATGCGACAACGTGAACGCATGTTCGATCAAATTGTTGCTGGCAGGCAGAAGGTCTCCGATGATACCTCGGGTCATGTCATCACGGAAGGCTCCTGGCTGCTGAATCGCCTTAGCGAGATCATGACCGAGCTGATCAGACGGCATGGAACCGAGGCGGTTCAGTCGAGACCAGAATGCAATGGGACCGCGGAAGAACCAACCGATTCCAGGCACCTGGAAATTACTGAAGATGCCGTCGAATGCCTTTTGCATTTCGGCGAATGCATACTGGATCGCCCATTCGAACGCCACCCTGTGTTCTGCCTTACAGCCCTCAGCCTCATAGCGGCGAAGAATGGCCGTCGCCAGATACATCCATGATAAAACATCAGCGTAGCGACCTGTAAGCTTCTCCTTCAGCTTCAAACTGCCTCCGAGACTACCCATCGCGATATCTGCCATAATGGCAAACGATGCCGAAGCCCAGGAAAGTTTGCGGTAATAGCGCGCAACCGGACTACTAGGAGCAGCGGCAAGGCGACCGCGGCTGAAACTCAGCACGACCGAGCGGCAGGCATTGCGTACTACATGTCCGACGTGACCCCAGAAAGCGCGGTCAAAAGACGCGTAGTCCTTGTCCATCAGTGCTTTTACTTCTTTGTAAGCGTAGGGATGGCACCTGATTGCACCTTGACCGAAAATAATCATTGTCCGCGTCAGTATGTTGGCGCCTTCGACGGTAATGCTGATGGGGGCGGAGATGTAGGCATTCGCTACTTGGTTACGGGGACCGCGCGAAATGCCTGCACCACCCAGCACGTCCATGGTGTCGTTGACCACCTTCCGACCCAGCTCGGTTTGGTTGTACTTTGCAATAGCTGAGACCACGGCAGGCTTCTTGCCAGCATCCACCGCACCAATCGTGAATACGCGCGCAGCTTCCATCGCGTATGTGATGCCGGTAATCCGTGCAAGTGGTTCTTCAATGCCTTCAAACTGGCCGATAGAGATCCCAAACTGACGACGCACAACAGCATAGGCACTCGCAAGACGCGTCATGAGCTTAGCTCCACCCGCAGCTTGCGACGGAAGCGATACTGCACGCCCTGCAGCCAAGCATTCCATCAACATTTGCCAGCCCCGGCCTGCACCGTCGGCCCCGCCAATGATTTGGTCAACCGACACGATGACATCTTTACCCGAAGTCGGGCAGTTGTAGAACGGCACACCCATGGGGTTATGACGCTGCCCGAGCACGACGCCCTTGGTATTGGCCGGCACCAGCACGCAGGTGATTCCGAGGTCTTTACCTTTGCCGAGTAGATTTTCCGGGTCGTACAGCCGCACCGCAAGCCCGACTAGAGTGGCAACCGCAGCAAGGGTAATATAACGCTTATCCCAGTTGAGGCGCAGATAGAGATGCCCATCTTCGCCGCGGAATACAGTCGCACTGGACTGAAGCGATCCTGCATCGGACCCCGCATTGGGCTCCGTCAAAGCAAAACAGGGAATCTCGTCCCCACGAGCAAGCCGCGGCAGGTAGTATTGCTTTTGCTTGTCGGTACCGTAATGAGCCAGGAGCTCAGCCGGACCGAGGGAGTTAGGCACCATGACCGTTATGGCCAGCGGCCCGGAGTGGGTTGCTAAGTGAGCAATCACTTCGCTGTGTCCGGCCGCAGTGAACCCGAGCCCACCGTACTCTTTCGGGACGATCATACCGAAGAACCGTTCTTTCTTCAGGTAGTCCCAGACCGCAGGGGGTAGGTCCTTGTTTTTGTAGATCTCCCAGTCAGAGGCTAGCGAGCAGACCGTTTTGACCTGATTTTCGAGGAAAGCCTGTTCGCTCGCAGGGATTTTGGCGTACGGCTCATTACGGATTTGATCGTAGTTTGGCCGCCCTGAGAAAAGCTCCGCATCCACCCACGTGGTGCCCGCTTCAAGCGCGACGCGCTCTGTCTCAGAAATGACGGGCATTAGCTTCAACCGGTCCATCAGCTTCGCGATCGGAATCGAAAGTGCTACGCGACGAATCGGGGGAAGGTTAAGTAGCATAAGACCCCCTGACACCGCTGCTAAAACCGGCACCGGTGCGCCTGTGACCCACATCATCGCGGCAACGCCCAGTGTCCACAGAGCAAATGGTGCTCCGAGGAACCCGAGGGTCAGAACGCAGGCGCCAATTGCGAGCCAGCCTCCGACCGGAGCAGCAGCGAGTAACCAACCGTAACCCAGCAGATTTTCCATGATGACCTCCCAGCGGCCGAACCGCCTAAACCGAGTGCAAGATGGTCACCTCCCTAATCCGCACCCCACGAGTGCAGGGGGGGGTGCTTGGAAGCGAAGGTAACAACCCCGATATTACTCCGAATTCTCGGGGTCATCCAGCTTATCGGCTGATCTCAGGGAGGACTTTAGAGAGGGCTAGACAAAACTTTGGCAGATTTAATCACCACATCGCTAACTGGGCGATCTCCCGAAGCTGTTTTCACCTTCCCAATCGACTGGACTACGGCCAAGCTGGCGTCATCGGCCGTCTTGCCGAAGGCAGTGTACTGCCGATCGAGGAACGGAACTTTTTCCAGACAGAGGAAAAACTGGCTACCAGCAGAATTGGGGTCTTGGGCTCGCGCCATCGACAGAACGCCCGGATCGTGCGGCGATTCATTGAATTCCGCATCCACATGATATCCAGGTCCCCCGGTACCAGTGCCGCTTGGGCAACCACCCTGGATCACGAAGCCCGGTACGACGCGATGGAAAATCAAGTTGTCGTAGAACCCGATCATGGCTAGGCCAAGCATATTTTTGCAGTGGTTGGGCGCCACTTCAGGCCAGAAATCAAGCTTCACTGTACCCAGAGTGGTATCGAGCTCGAGTTGGTAGCGGTACTTCGAAAAATCAATTGAGTCCTGAGCTTTTTCTACTTCTTTTTTTCTGCTCTTCCCAGACATGAGGTCTCCTTACTTACGGGCTTTGATCACGATCGTGTGCCCATCATCAGCATCACGATCAACCCCGTCAACCGCAAAACCAAGGAAACTCAGCTTTTCAAGGACTAAGGCTTCACGAGGAAGCTCCCCAATTTTATGGGCAGCGCCTATGGCAGACTGAAATTTAGCCACCTGGCTGAACTGGTGCTTCAGGTTTTCGAACCGACCTTGAGACTCGAGACTCCCCTTAACGGCATCAAAGAGAGCGTCGATTGTTCCCTGGTCACTGCGCATGATGATTGCGACGTTGCCATTCGGTTTTAGGCATCGATACAATTCAGAGACAGACGTAACGATAGTTGCAGTATCCATCAACAGGGCGTTGAACACTACGCCGTCGAATTTATGGCTCGGAAGTTTCCCGGACTGACTAGCCGAGCCTCGGACGAATTTGATGTTCAGAAAATCACGGCATCGCTCGCGCGCCACGCGTAACTGATGCACATCGTCATCTACGGCGGTGACTTTTAACCCTTCAACAGCAAGCATCGCGCTGAGGCCCCCAGTGCCACAGCCTAACTCCAAAATCCGCCCATGCGTTGGTAAGCTGTCGCAGATACTGTGCAGCAAGTGCTGACGCCCAGGGAACCGTCCCAAGACGCCGTCAACGGCAGCAGCATGACGTATCATCTGAGTTTCTTTCGCGATGGCCGCATAAAGATCGGTAAAGAATTCTTGTCTTCTGTTCACGGAGTTGATGTTTAGGACTACCGTCCAACCTATAATACGGCCTGTGGCCCGATCGACAACTGGCGACATGATACGCGAAAACACAATACGGCCGTACTTTGCTGACAAAAACGTCACCCGTTCACGGTCTGTGATAGGTAGTATCGACTCTCCGTATAATTGTTCCGTACGCTTCGGCACCCGCCGGTAATTATCGAGTTTGGCGTACCACTCTTTCACATGGCCGCCTCGACGCACTTGTGCAAGCGAGTCATCACCCGCAAAAATCATATCAAAGGCGATATTCCAATCTAAAAACCTTTGATCGTTACTCAGGATGAAGGTCGGTACATTCGCATGGAAAAGAGTTTGTTGTAGCCGCAAGTCTCGCGGCGCCCATACCTTGATAGTAGTAGTGATGGTGTTAGTTCCACTCACCGATTTAAAAATCTGCCTGAGAAGCCCGGCGCTCTGATTCGCTGGGCTTTTGACCAGGGGCAGCAACGACCGCAGTCCCCGAAGTCGACGTGATCTCTTGCGGCTCGTTCGCTCAAGACTCGTTCGCCCATGGAATGAATGTGTGTTGCTCAATCGCACTGGTTGCTCGATCTTTCTCTAAGGGAGGACTGCAGAGAACGCCACAAATGGCGTCACCTCGGAAGTGCAAGAACGTTGCCAGACATGGCAGAAATACCGTTACAGGATAACGACCTCAACCTGCTGATTTCTAATTAAAATTTATTTTTGTTTACAGTACGTGCGTTGCACCCAGGAGCATAGTGTCAAGATTGTCGTCACGAACGCTCACTAAATGAAAGTCTACTAGTCACCCGCACTGTCCCCACTTTCTGGCACTGAGTTTGCAGATAGGGTCTATGAGAGCTGGGTCGCAGACCAACGTGAATGGCTCTCCAATACCCAGAAGCGGAGCTGCTAATATGCTGATTCGGAACCGAATAAAAAAAGCCCGGAGAGTTAATCATCCGCGGCAAAGGAGAAATCTCCTTCACACTGCAGGACTACTGCTTCTGCCTAGTTTGTTTACAGGTGTCAGCTACGGCAACGTCGTTGGGGCAGACACCCAGAATTTCAATCCCACAACCTCCGGCTTGGACTTCGTCACCGTAGAGTCCGGTCAGGTGCTTGAGCCTGGAATAGTGAACTTCGGCTTGTTCCTCAACGACCAGGCAAATTCGTTACCGTATTTTGCAGATGACGAGCAAAGTCACACCCGGTTTACGGATGCTATACTCAGCGCAGACTTACATGTCGGTGTTGGCTTGTTACCGGGGCTAGAAATGGGCCTCAGTGCACCGCAAGTGCTTAGTCAAAATGCTCCGACGACCGGTTATCACGGTGAATACAATGCCATGGGTAATACGGAAATTCGTATCCATGGTAAATATCAGTTTGCCGGTGACCAGGAGTCCGGTCTAGCCGCTCAGGTGATGGCCAACGTCAATCGCATTAAGGACAATCCATATACAGGCGCTAACGCCGGACCCACCACAAATTTCTTAGTAGCTGGACACACTACCTACGGCAAGGCGAAATTCGGTCTTAACCTTGGTTATCGTCTGCGGCAACCTGGTGAAACTATCACCGCTGCAGCACCGATCGTCCCCCTACCGGATCAGTACATAGCCTCGGGCGCAATCAGTTATCTCGTAACAGCTATTCAGACAAAGTTTATTTGGGAAGTTTACGGCAGCGCTCCGGTAAGCGAAGTTGACACTTCCTCGCGGCGCCAAGCATCTTCAGCAGAGACCTTATTTGGCGCGAAGCATGATTTTACTAGTCAGCTCGCTGGACATTTCGGAATCGGCACGCAACTCATCAACGGTATCAGCTCGCCCTTCTGGCGTATTTACAGCGGGATCAATTACGCTATTGGACAGGTGAGCAAACCTACGCCAGTGCAGAAATTTGAAACGATTTCCCAGGTGACTCAGGCTAAAGCCGATCCGTTTAGCGGTCCACCAAAACCTCGCGAGAAAATCGTCATACACGATGTGCTATTTGAATACGACTCGGCGTCTTTAGTGGTCGGGGGCGCCGACAACACGCTATCAAGATTAGCTGGATATCTGATGACGAAACCCGTGTTCACGCGTTTAGTCATCGAAGGTCACACTGATTCGATTGGGTCGGAAAAATACAATGCCGAGCTCAGCCAAAAACGCGCCGACACGATTCGCAAATGGTTAATTGAAAAGCATCACCTTCCAGCCAATAAGATCATCGCTATCGGGCGCGGCGAAAGTATGCCCATTGCCGACAACGGTAACTATCAAGGCCGACAGCTGAATCGTCGCGTCGCCTTCACGATCTATCGCGATATGGCCAAATAACCCGAGGAGTTCCCAGTGATCAGAATGCTACCCAACACTAAAGTCATCGGACTGGTATTTGGCCTCATGCTGCCAGTAACAGCGACTCAAGTAATAACCGCATGTAACCAGGCTTCCTATCACGTCCGGTCACCTGGGACCGACGGCGAAGGGCCGCAAAACCTCGGCAACGGAGATGGCCAGCCGGCTGCACCCACGGCGCGCGTCGAAGTGATCTTTAACAACGGCAGCGTCACGACAGTGGCCACGGGTTCGGCCACCACGGTTCAGCCCTCGAACGATACCGTTTCACCGAGTTTTGTGGGTACCAGCAACTGTGCCAACCCCGGCATCATCCGCGCCGATTACACAATCAAAACACCGGAGGGTGAGATTCCACTCTCTGCTCTCAGAGCACCGGGGAGCTGTGATGCTTTGAGTGTCCCCTACACCTTCAAAACTGTAGGTGATTATCCGATCACAATGATCGTGACGGACGAGAACAACCTCACTGCTACAGCATCCATGACCATGACCATCATCGATGGCACGAAAAAGGATGGTGGTTTCACCATTGCAGCCGTTCCGATGCTAACGCAACCTACCGAACCGATCGCCTTCACGGGCTACTGCTACATGCCAGCTGGATTTACAATCTCCTGGGACTTTGGCGATGGGGCGACCGCTAGTGGTATCTCTGGTACCCATGCCTACAATGATGTCGGACAGTATCTGGTTAAGGCAGCATGCACCAGTGCTGACGGAAAGGTCGTGAAAACGGCCTCAGTGAGCGTGGTTGTCATTAGCGGTGAAGTCGGTATGCCGACACCAACCTACGGCATACCGATGGGGCCACCAGCTGCGGGGCCCAGTCAATCCCCGTTCCAATCGCCTGGTCAAAGGCCAGCAATTTTCCCGTAAATACACTGGGGCCCGTGAGGGCCTTATTTTTTTTGGCTTTCGGCGTCCTCTTTGCTACATTGGGGTGTTAATGGTATCACAGTCCCATAACACACTAATTTTGAGGTCACTGTTCCATGGCTCGTTATTCGCTGCTCAACACCTCGCTTATTGTCGCTACGGTAGCCACTGTGGGAGTTACTCACGCTCATGCTGCGACGACCCTGAAGACCGATCAGGATAAGGTTAGTTATGTGATCGGGTACCAGATCGGCAGCAACTTCAAACGCGATGGCCTTGAAGTCGATCTGAACATGCTGACTAATGGTTTGAAAGAGGCTTTAGCTGGCGAGAAGTCTCCTCTGACTCAGGAAGAGACCCAGAAGCTCATGGCCGACCTGGATAAGAACCTGCGGGCTAAGGCCGAGGCACAACGCAAAGCTGCTGGTGAGAAAAATGCCACCGAAGGTAAGAACTACTTAACCGAAAACTTCCGCAAACCCGGCATCAAGAAGACGGCGAGCGGCCTGCAGTACAAAGTGATCGCCGAGGGTAAAGGAGATGCACCCAAGGCCGATGACACCGTGTCCGTTAATTACAAAGGTACACTGATTAATGGCACTGAGTTCGACAGTTCCTACAAACGCGGTCAACCGGCTAAATTTCCGGTCAGCGGCGTGATTAAGGGCTGGACTGAGGCATTGCAATTGATGAAGCCAGGAGCTAAATATCAGCTGTTTATTCCCTCTGAACTTGCGTATGGTGATCGCGGCGCGGGTCCACTCATTGGACCAAATGCCACCTTGATATTTGATGTCGAACTGTTGTCGGTGGAACCCAAAGCCACGGCCGCCGCAGCACCTGCAGGGACACCCACGGAGAAAAAATGAAATCCAGTGAGCTTCGGCTCATTGCAACCTGTCCAGAAGAGACCAAAGAAGTACTGATTGCCGAGCTGACGCAGCTCGGCGTCAGTAACATCGAGTCAGCCTACCGGGCCGTCCACTTCTCAGCTAGCGAAGAGCAATTTTATCAAGCGCACCTAAGATTGCGGACCGCAAGTCGCATCCTTAAGGTCATCAAGGAATTTCCAGCCAAATCGCCGGAGATGCTCTACTCGCAGGCCCGTCGCATAGACTGGCCCGCCCTATTCAACGTGGAGCGCACCTTCCTGATCGAAGGAGTCCCAGGTGATCGCGGCAGCGAATTCATGCGTGCCAACGACATCAGCAAAAAGGTACGCGAAGGTCTCCAGGACTCGTTCCAGCGTCGCGTGGGTCAGCTTCCGAAGGTGGACCTCAAAGAACCCAAGGTTATCATAGTCGCCTTTCTAGCTGGCGGCCGGTGCGTTCTGAGCTTTGATACCTCTGGTAAGGCTCTACACAAGCGAGGCTACAGGCAAGAGGGACACCCGGCTCCGATCAAGGAGACTTTGGCTGCTTCGATACTGCACTTGACCGGATATGACGGGACTCAACCATTCTTAGATCCCATGTGTGGCAGCGGTACCATCGCCATTGAGGCGGCGATGATTGCGCTAAGAAAGGCGCCACAGATTCACCGACCCAAGGGACAATTTCAGTTTGAATGGCTCCGCAGCTTCAATAAAGACCTCTGGCGTCAAGTACAAGAGGAGGGGCGCGCTGAGCGCACTGAGGCTCCGGCCCAGGTGATCATGGCTAGTGACATTTCTCCGACCTACGTTGGCCTTGCTAAACGTAACGCACTGAAGGCGCGTGTGGAAAAACACATACGCTTTGTCACCGGTAAGTTCCAAGAAATAGAAGTCCCGGCATCGTCGGGAATTCTTGTTGCCAATCTACCTTACGGCGAACGTTTGGCCAAAGCTTCACGCAGCGACCTTGAATCCCTGTACAAAGAGATTGGTGACACGCTCAAGCGTAACTTTACTGGGTGGCGCGCGGCCTTGCTCGCAGCAGAAGAGTCACCTTACAAGTCTATCGGTCTGAAGACGACACGCCGGATCCCACTTATGAACGGCAGTATCCCTTGTAAGTTACTGATTTTCGATTTATATGCCGGCAGTAAGAGGCAGGTTACCAAGGACTCAAGCAAGTCCTAAATCTTAAGCTCTTAGATCGTTTTCCGATAGGCGAGAAAGTCCTCGCTCCAGCGGAGAATGATCATGCTACGCACAATTTACCTCGCAATTCTCACTTGTGTTTGGTGCGTCGGCTCTGCCTGCAAACAAAAGTCCGGGTTCAGTGCCCAGGGTGATTCCAGTCTGCGTCCAGCAGCTGGCGGTAGTCCGACGGATCCATGTGGACCGGCAGGTACCACCAAAGCGGAATTACTCACGCCCACCCTAGCGAACGGATCCCCGGGAAACTATCTCGAGTACGAAATTGCCCTCGTGGACTGTGAAGGTAAGGCGAGGCCATTGACCGCTAACCGGATTCTGTTTGATGTCGACGCCCGCTTCTCAGGCCCACGCGTCAATGCACCGCTCAGTTATTCAGTCAGCCTTGGTTCTGAAACTGTAAGCGGAGAGCTCACGAATATCCAGGGTAGCGACCTCTTCGGCAGATCTGGCGCCAACTTGTTTCATTATGCGACGGAAAATAAAATTGATTTCGGAACCAAATTTAACTCCTTGCGCCTACGTATCGACTTGGCAGGCCATCAATTGAAGTCAACCACTGGGGGTACCGCTGGACCCAACGACGTCGCCACTTACCTAAGATTCGGCGATGCAAGGGCCGTTGAGCAGCTGGTACGGCTTCAATAACTTTGCTTTCGATGCTCACATTTCTCGATATGTTTCAGAGGGTTAAATTTCAAGCTCAAGATATGCGGTGATTTACCGATACGTACAGACATAGAGGCTAAATGCATCCCCGGGAGTACGCCAGATGTCTTTACGCCTCGCCAGGTCCACCTCGTTAACGCTGCTTGTGGTCTCGACTTTCGCTTGTAGCGAGCCGTCGAGCCCTCGAGTAAGCTCCACGCGCACTGCAAGTGCGTCATCCAAGGCAACCGACAATGACGGGGCAAAGTCTTGTTTGAACATCGTCAACGGTTTGGACACTGTAGAGTTTCCGACTGTTGTAAGATTAGTGGGGCTACGTGGCTCGTCGGTTGGCGTGTGCACAGGCACTTTTATCAGCCCAACAGCTGTCATCACCGCCGCTCATTGTCTAGATGCATCTCCTAACGGTGGTCTATCCATCGTCCAAGGAGACAGGTTGGACTTCACCCGCAATCCGCTACTAAAGGCTACCAAGGCTCTGCGTGCTTTCACGTTTGGTAGTATCGGATCGACAGGCGACACCAGTAATAGCGAGGTCGTGGGCAGAGATACCGCAATATTATTATTCCCAACCGGGATTGCCAGAGCTTATGCCGAAATCGCCACGGCCAAGCCTGGCCCGGGCACCAAAGCTGTGTCGATAGGGTATGGTTTGACCGATTATTTCGACGATCAAAATGCCGGCCGAGATTACGATGCTAGTAAGCACTACGGCTCGATAGATGTCGTCGACGGCGACGATGGGCTAAACATTTTTGTTGGTGACTACACCGCGACCGAAAGTGAGCGCGTGCTTGGCAGCAAAGTCGTCGACTCCATGGGAGACTCTGGTGGCCCTCTCTTCGTAAACGGTAAAATAAGCGGCACCCTATCGGTGGGTGGATCTAGGCCAAGAAGCAGCGATCAGCAATCAGCCTATTTCTCGGTGTTCGTCGATATCAACTCAGATAACACCTTGGCGCTTATAAAACTCGCTAATGAGGCCGGAGCCAACATCCCGGCACCGGGCACTGTCCCACGGAGCCTCAGTGCCCCCACTGCTCCCATAGATTCTGTAGCGAGCGGATCTCCGAGCGCCTCGCCAATTTCAACCTGTCAATGAGGCACTGGAAATTTGGCGCCGTGCTTCGAAAAGCATCACAGCCCCCGCGACACTAACGTTTAGGGAGTCGGCTATACCTGCCATGGGAATTTGAGCTACTTTGTCTGACTCATGTAGCCAATTCGCGGTTAACCCTACTGCCTCAGTGCCCAGCAAAATTACCGTTGGACGGGTATAGTCGATATCAGTGTAAGGCACAGCAGATCCATGCAACGCCGCTGCTACAATTTGCCATCCGCGCTCGGTAGCCAGGCGTTTCAGTTCGCCACTCGAGAGCGCAACGACTGTCTGTGCAAAGGCAGTACCGACGCTAGCGCGTAAGACCAGCGGGTTGTAGAGATCAACCTGCTGATCAACCAAAAAGAGAGCATCAGCTCCCGCAGCATCTGATGAGCGCAAAATGGCACCAAGATTCCCTGGTTTCTCTAATCCCTGGACGGCTAAAATGAGCCGCAATGGTCGCTGCGGTAGCGTTGGCAAGTCATGTCGCTTCTGCTCAAAGATGACGACCATGCCGTCACTTGACTCGCGCACTGCGATCTTGGCGTAAACTTGCGGAGCTACCTCAAGCCGATCCACCGCGGACGGTAACATAGATAAGATCTGACTGGATGCTGGCGACAAGACTGAGCGACACCAAAAGACGGTATGCGGTTTGTAGCCGCAGTTGAGTGCCCGCTCAATTTCTCGCGCACCCTCCAGTGCAAAATATCCTGACTCTTTACGTTCCCGCGCCTTACCTAAATCTAAAACCTGGCTAATGCGCTGATTTTTAACACTCGTGATCACCATCATGCGCCGCCGGTTGTCGTGAGTAGGCATGTCGCCCCACTCGGAAGCGCGCGCCCCGATTGGTCGACCACGACCATCTCTTCGGCCTGAAATTGGCACCCTTTAACATGAGCGAATTCGCCCAATAGATTAGTGAGGGCTAACGGCGTGTAGCCGGCAGAGTGGGAGCTCAGCAGCGCAAACACGAAGTCAGGAGCGAGTAGCTGCCGTAATTCGTCTAGTAATGGCGGCAACATCTCCTCAATCTTCCAGGCCTCGCCTTTGGGTCCACGGCCGTAGCTGGGTGGGTCCAGGATGATGCCATGATATTTAGAGCCACGACGAAGCTCGCGGGCCACAAATTTTTGTACATCCTCCGTCAACCACCGGATGGGGCGATCGGCAAGTCCACTGACCTCGGCATTTTCTCGAGCCCAAGCAACACTTGTTTTGGAGGCATCCAGGTGGACGACATGGGCACCACCTGCGGCACACGCTAGGGTTGAACCACCTGTATAAGCGAATAGGTTGAGGACATTGATTTGCCGTCCTTCAACCGCATGCGTCGCCACCAGGTCGCGCAGCTGTAACCAATTAGCTTGCTGCTCGGGGAAGATCCCCAAATGCCCAAAGTCGGTGAGCTTAATTTGAAAAGTGCCTCCACCCGGCATAGCGATCGACCAGGTCTCCGGGACCTTACGATTACGTCGCTCCCAGCGGCCGTCACCACCTGAGAACCGTGTGAACATCGCATCGGCACTCCGCCATTCGGCCTCCGGCAAACGCGGACGCCAGACAGCCTGCGCCGCTGGTCGCACTATTTTAAAGGCGCCAACTTGCTCCAATTTTTGGAAATTTCCACTGTCTAGCAGCTTGTAGGTACCGACGGTCATGGGACTCCCCAGTGATAGGCCAGCCACTGTTATCACTAGTGGTGTTTGACAAGCAATGCACTAGGCGCGAATATAGGCAATTCACCGCGCGATGGTCAGCCAGGATAGTTGGTAATGAGTATACAAAGCCCTGCAATTACAAAGCTATTTGGAATTTCAAAGCCTATCGTGCAAGGTGGTATGGTGTGGGTGTCAGGGGCAAAATTAGCGGCGGCAGTTTCTGAGGCCGGCGGCCTCGGTCTGATCGGTGCTGGCTCCATGCAACCAGACCTCCTCAAGCTGCATATCGATAAGGCACTTGCACTTACCTCAAAGCCGCTCGGGGTCAACATCCCCCTACTTTACAGCAAAGCTCAGGAGCAGATTGATATCGCTCTTGCCGCTGGTGTCAGGATCTTTTTTACCTCGGCCGGCAGCCCTAAAACCTGGACCGGCTATCTCAAAGATCGCGGTGCTACGGTGGTGCATGTCACCTCAAGTCCGGACCTAGCCCGCAAGTGTGAGGCTGCAGGATGCGATGCGGTGGTTGCAGAAGGGTTCGAAGCCGGCGGCCACAACGGACGCGACGAGATCACAACTTTAGTGCTGATCCCGCAAGTGGTTGATGCCGTAAAAATCCCCGTCATCGCTGCTGGTGGCATCGGTGACGGACGGGGTATTGCGGCAGCCTTAGCACTCGGTGCCGCTGGGGTTCAAATCGGTTCACGCTTCGCCGCCACTGTGGAATCAAGTGCACATTCTAAATTTAAGCAGGCGATCGTCGATGCAGGACCTGGTTCGACGATACTTGCTATGAAAGAACTGGTGCCGGTGCGCCTTTTGAAAAATAAATTTTTCGACCAGGTGAGTGCTCTTGAGCAAAAGTGCGCTGACAAAGAGGCGTTGACCATGCTTCTTGGAAAGGGCCGGGCTAAGCGCGGCATCTTAGAGGGCGACCTCGACGATGGTGAATTAGAAATTGGGCAGGTCTCTGGTCTCATTAAAGACATTCCGACGGTTGCGGCTTTAGTTCAACGCCTCGAGGCCGAGTACCGAGCGGCAGTAGCTCATCTGCCGCATACAATAACAGGAGTATGAAGTGACTTTGGTAACGGACGCCAGCGGCCACGCACGCCGCGTTAAACGCGGATGGATGAACCTGCGCGTTGAGCAAATCATTCACGAAACACTGGATACCGACACCTTCATTTTAACGGATGCTGAAGAGGGCGGTCGGGTCTTTGACTATATCGCAGGACAATACCTGACGTTCCGCTTCGACCATGTCGATACTAAGCCGCTGGTACGCTCGTACACTATGTCGAGCTCTCCTTGTCAGGTGCCCCATTGTGCCGTTACGGTCAAAAGGGTCGACGGTGGTAAGATTAGCAACTGGCTCTGCGACCACGTCAAAGTGGGCGATATCTTGAGGGCACGCGGACCTATCGGAAAGTTTGTCTACGATGCTAGCGCTGACAAGAAGCATTTGGTCATGGTTGCCGGTGGCAGTGGCGTAACACCTTTTGTCAGTATGTTGCGCGAATATGCCCAGAGACTGGGACAGAGCGATGCACCGACACAAATGACCCTGGTAGTCTCGCACAGATCAAAAACCGACATCATTTGCGCGGCCGATCTAGCTCCGCTCGAGAAAATCACTGGCGTCAAAATTATCACCACTCTCAGTCGCGAAGACCTCAGTGGCGAAGGCTATTGGCACGGACGCCTAGATGACGACAAGCTAGCCTGCGCCTTGGCCGGGACATACGGCAATGCCACATACATGACTTGCGGACCTAAAGCCATCATGGACTTGACGGTTAGCCATCTACAGAGTGCAGGCGTGCCCGAGGCCGACATCAAACTGGAGTCATTTGAGTCCTAGGCTAATCTGCATCCACGCTCTCAGTGCACTAGGTGCAAATGACGCCGTGGCGCGGCTGTAGTGGATGGCCTTGCCCTCGTGGACACACTGTTTGGTGCGCTGTGTATGATCATAGGCGCAGCTCCAGCAACTGGCGCAGCGCGCAATCCAGCCACGTCCCCACGAAGATCGGCAAGCAAGTGTTCGCAGTAGATAATCAAGGCTGCATGGATGTGCTTTACCACAGCTATGTTATGACGGCGTCCGTGCTCCGTCTTCACAACTTGAAAGAAGTCGGCACCCTTTAAAATATGAAATCCCTCGGTGACGCAGTGGTCACTGATGAGTCGCATGCTAGCGTCATGCAACTCTAGGTGGGCTGCTACGTCAGTCGCTGTGAGTGACTTTGGTATCTGGCCATGAAATCGTTGACGCAGCCGCGCGATATCCTTGATGAGGATCTGCCGCGCAAGATCATCTATCTCGAAGGGAACGAGTAGCTGCTTGGCAAAGCGAATGACTTCTGATGCCTTAGCCTTAATACGCGCGGATAGTTGCATAGGGCAAGTCCTGGGCTAGGTGTTGGCAGTAGAACTATAGGTTAACGAAATCCTTTTCTAAATCATTTTAAAAATTTTATCAAGTTTTTTATAATTTATTTTAATATTTTATTAAAGTCGTCTATGTAATGACATGCGATAAATGACATAAAACCAAATAACCGTTGAAAATATAAAGACAAAATAGCTGCCGAAAGCATTCACCTGAGGCGCCATGCAGTCACCCGTGGCGCCCATAACATCAGAGGGGCCCGCAGGACAGGCAGCGATACAGCGCCCTCCTACCAGCTCAAATCCTCCATGACAGTCGTCTGGTGCGGGCGAGGGAAGTAGCTTAGAAACGGCACCCTCCACGGCAGAGAATTCCTTTAAAATATTAATTTCATTAGATAATTTCATTGTTGACTCATCTGGGGGCACAACACCGGAAAGGGTTTTAGGTCCCCCCTAGGGGGGCGTGGCCCGGAGGCTTTTGAAGGTAGGCCGAGCGCATCCATACCTCGAACTTATAAGTTCGTAAATTGGAATTAATGCGTTCGCTGCCCAAAGCCCCTCCACACCCCTAAAATTATAAGAGGAGGACTCACCTTGACGGCTATTGCGATTAGAAGACGAGTGTCCGCCAACATCAAACGCTGCCGTCAACGCGCAGGTCTGACGCAGGAGGCTATGGCCAGTCGCCTGGGCGTTTCACTACGCTATGTCTCTATGCTTGAACAGAATGCTAGAAATCTGAGTATAGAGTCTCTGGCCAAGGTCGCTGGTTGCCTCGAAGTAGATATCGCAGAACTTGTCTGCGACGAAAAATACTTGGATCAGGCCAAACAATCGGCCGCTGAGCTGGGTATCCAGCTCCTTCAGCAATTCGTTAAAGGCCACGACGACACCTAGAATCCCCAAGAGCCCAGAGTCACCCGACCGCCCCATCGCGGAAAATAAAAAACACGGCGCCAACTAGACATAGTCCTGCCCACACATAATTCCATGTCAATTTGACGCCCATATAGTAGGCCGCGAAGACGCAGAAGACACTGAGCGTAATCACCTCCTGCAGGATCTTTAACTGAGGTAGGGTGAACTGCATCGCTCCCATGCGATTTCCTGGGACTTGGAAGCAGTATTCAAAAAAAGCGATCCCCCAGCTTATGAGCACAACCAGCCATAGCGGCCGGTCCGCTAGATGCTTTAGATGCCCGTACCAAGCAAACGTCATAAACATATTTGAAATGATGAGAAGACCCACGGTCTGCAACATAGCCACTCCCCATTTATGAGATCATGACATTATCATTTAAATCACACTTTAATACTGTTAGGTAATAGCCGGTCGACCGCATTGCATTTGGCCCCCTTTAACACTGGCAAAATTGTGATGGAGACGTCAGGCGAAACATCAACTCTAGGTTCACTGCCAGCAGCATGGCGGCTTAAAGATCATCGACTCATCAGCCTTATTGGATGGGGGGTAGTCGCCTTAGCCATCGGTCTCACAGTTACGGCCACGTACATCGCTCGCCAGGATACCACCGCTAAAGGCGCAGCATTGTTTGAGCTGGCTGCTAAAGATATCGAACGAGACATTCAGGAACGGATGGCTGGTTACGGTCAAGCTCTGATCCAAACGCGTGGATTCCTCGAAGCAAGTGGCAGCGTCTCTCGCTCAGAATTTGCCACTTACGTCAAAAGTATTGATTTAGACGCCTTATACCCAGGCATCCAGGGTATTGGCTTTGTCGTTAAAATCCCTGCCGACGAACTTGAGCCTCACCTTCGCGGGATAAGGACCCAGGGTTTTCCAGATTACTCTGTGAGACCTCATACGCCACGCGACTTTTATTACCCAATTACTCTGATTGAGCCCTTCAATTGGCGCAACCAGCGAGCATTTGGCTACGATATGATGACGGAAGGGGTGCGCCGCCGCGCTATGGAATTAGCCCGGGACACGGGCCAATTAACCCTAAGTGGCAAGGTGCGCCTCGTGCAGGAGACAGACCTCCATCCACAACCAGGTCTCCTTCTTTATGTCCCTAAATACGCTAGAGACGCTCGGATTGATACACCGGAAGATCGTCAGGCAGCCCTCGAGGGTTTTATCTACAGCCCCTTTCGCGCTATCGATCTGATGCAGGGTATCTTCGGGGAACGATACAAACATGACCAAGCAGTCTCGTTTGAGGTCTACGATGGTCTAAATACCTTAGAAGCCAATTTGCTTTATTCGCGGATCAAAGATGGATTACACAGACAATTTAATACGAACAGTTCTCAATTTTCCAAAACCACAACATTAACAATCTTCGGGAATGCTTGGACGGTTCGTACCTACTCACTACCTGAATTTAGAGCGCAAGCCGCTCCCTCATCTCCAACTGTGACGGCCACAGCTGGCATAGTCTTTACGATTCTCATCATACGTTTGGTTATGACACTACAAAAGCTAGGTCAAACAGCCGAACGCCTCAGGTCCAGTGAAGACAGTTACCGCACATTGACCGAGGTAGCACCCCAAATAGTCTGGGCTGCGACCGTTAGTGCTGGCAACGTTTACATCAACCGATTTTGGTCCGACTACACCGGCATGGCTCCGGCGCAAGCCTTGGGTAGCGGATGGCAGCATGCCTTGCACCCGGCTGACATTAAGATCATGCAAGACGCGTGGCAACAAGCGATACGAGACTCAAGTCAATCCTTTGAGTGCGAGATGCGCATACGTCGCCATGACGGGCAATTTCGCTGGCATTTGAGCCGCGCCCGGCTGATGCCCCGACTCAGTGGTCACGACTCTAAGTGGCTTGGTGTAGCCACCGACATTCATGATCGCAAAATGACGGAGCAAGTACTCTCGCAACGCGAAGCGCATTTACAACTTATCATGGATTCGATTCCGGCTCTGATAGCTTACATAAGCGTCGACTGCAAATACTTGAGTGTCAATAAAACCTACGAGTCATGGTTTCAGATCAATAAAGCGTCCATGATTGGCCAAACAGTCGAGGGTTTTCACGGTCCTGAGGTAGCAAAGGCGTTATTGCCATTTATGAAACGCGCGTTAAGTGGTGATACCGTTCATTTTGAAATGCCCATCATGCAACAAAACGGACTACTGAGGCACATCAGTGGCACCTATGTTCCCGATATTTTAGAAGACGGCAAAGTGATTGGTTTTTTCGTCTTTGTCATGGATGTGAGCGAGGCCAAATTAGCGGAAGCTCGTCTCCAACAGAGCTACCAACGATTCATTAACGTGGCTCGGGCTACCAATGACGTCGTTTGGGACTGGCAAATTGAGTCAAACTCACGGTGGTGGAGCGACGCCGTGACCTCTGTTTTTGGTTATGATGTACAAACTAGCATCATGAACCAGACGTGGTGGGAATCGAAAATTCACCCTGATGATCGTGATCAAGTGGTCGCAAGTATCAACCATCACATCGCTAGCCAACATCAAAGTTGGAGCGAACAGTACCGCTTCCAAAGAAACGATGGGAGTTACGCTTATGTGCATGACCGTGGCTACACCGTGTTTGGCCTAAGAAATGAGTTGCCTCTCCAAATGGTCGGCGCAATCCAAGATATTAGTGAAAGAAAAATAACTGAGGAGGCTTTATTAAAAGCCAAAGAAGATGCCGAAGCGGCCAATCAGACTAAGACCAACTTCTTGGCAAATATGTCTCACGAGATCAGAACCCCCCTAGGGGTCGTCCTCGGGTTTTCTGAATTACTTGCCAAAGGTGAGTTAAGTTCCGAAGAGAGAGACAGATCGGTTGAGGCGATCAATCGCAATGGTGAGCTAGTTTCAAGTATCATCAACGATATTCTAGACATCTCTAAAATTGAGGCCGGTCGACTAGAGATTGAGATTGTACCGACAAATCTCGTCTCGCTCATCGACGACCTCAATGCCGGTTTTGAATTGCAAGCACGGGAAAAAGGCATCGACTACAAATGCAGTTTTGTTGGTCAAATTCCTCGGACTATTACCACTGACGCCCTGCGCCTCAAGCAAATCATCTTCAATATCGTTGGCAATGCCGTTAAATTCACGCAACGTGGATCCGTGTCGTTACGCATTTATCTGACTAATGAGAAAGAGCCGCGCAAACTTATACTCGAAGTCACAGATACAGGACCGGGGATTGCACCCGAAAATACGGGTAAACTTTTTGAAGCGTTCTCACAAGCTGACGCCTCAACTACGCGTAAGTTTGGCGGCACTGGTCTCGGCCTTGCTTTATCCAGGCGCTTGGCCCAGGCCTTGGGCGGCGATGTCATACTGCTAAGGACAGAAGTCGACCACGGCAGCACCTTTCAGATTAGAATAGATACCGGCAGTATTGATGCCGCCGTCCAGATTCCCGCCCCCGCGCAGTATCAGCCGCAGCCAATCACGCTTGACGGCATGCGCATATTGGTCGTTGATGATTCTGCAGACAATAGAATGCTCATAGGGCGCATCCTCAATCGGCATGGCGCCAGCGTCAAACTGGTAAACAGTGGTCATGCGGGCATTGCAGAGGCACTGACGACTCCATTCGACATCGTATTAATGGATATCCAAATGCCTGAGCTAGATGGTTACGAAGCCACACGCACTCTCAGGAAAGCCGGCTACCGCGCCCCCATCGTCGCACTTACGGCGCATGCCCTGAAGGCGGACCGTGAACGCTGCCTCAGCCAGGGCTTTGATGGTTACCTGACAAAACCTATTCAACGGCTGGAACTCGTATCGCAAATAGCCAAACTAAAGGCGCGACAAACCAGTGCAGGCTAGCCCTCATGATGCTAAGCTTCGGGTAAATCTGAATTTTGCCTGAGGGACAATTATGGCCGAACCACTGCATTGGAGTCTGAGACCTGAGGTCTTTACATTCAGCCCACTTCCTCGCTGGTACAGTTTACTTTTTGCCTTGGGGATAGTCGGTGGCTACTCGATCATCCGCCAGATGTTTATAAGAGAGAAAAAGCCAGTCGAAATTCTTGACTCCTTACTCGTCTACGTAGTGGTCGGCATGATGCTTGGCATGCGCCTGGGGCATGTGCTCTTTTATCAGCCCGATTATTACTCCGAGCATCTGCTTGAAATCCCGATGATCTGGAAAGGCGGCTATGCCAGCCACGGTGGCTTCATCGGCGTTATCATCGCGCTTATCCTTTTTGCGCGGAAGTATCGCGACCTATCCTTCTTGTGGCTAGCGGATCGAGTTGGCGTGATTTCTCTCTTCACTGCGTTTTGTATACGCCTAGGTAACTTCTGTAATTCGGAGATGATTGGGCGTCCAGCTGACGGGCTGTCGTGGGCAGTGATCTTTGACCTGATCGATCCAATACCACGACACCCGGCACAACTTTATGAGGCCGGTGGTTATATCGTCCTCTGTCTGATCTCCTTGTTCCTTTACTACCGAACCAAGATCACTGCCGCCAATGGACGCCTTTTGGGATTCATCATCAGCTCGGGGTTTGCGTGGCGCTTTTTTTGCGAGTTTTTTAAAGAGGACCAAGTCCCCTTCGAGGCAGGGATGACCATCAACATGGGTCAATGGCTGAGTATTCCGTTTATCATCGGCGGCATTTTGCTCATGGCCAATGTGCAAAATCGGAATGCTGTCTCGACCAACAAGTAACAAAAAAGCACCGTGTACGCGGTGCTTCCTTGCTGCAACTTTATTGGCGCATTAGCTGTAGGCTTGAAACTTCATACCGAGAGCTTCAGCCACCGCTTTGTGGGTGATGTGTCCTTGGTAGGCGTTGAGGCCGTGACGCAGAGCCTGTGACTGCGCCAGGGCATCTTTGAAGCCTCTGTTAGCAATCTCGAGAGCATACTTAATGGTGACGTTGGTTAATGCGTAGGTGCTGGTCTTGGGCACGTCCCCGGGGATGTTGGTCACACCGTAATGGAGGACATTTTCCTCGATGTAAACTGGATCGTCATGGGTGGTAGGTCGGATAGTCTCAACGCAACCACCTTGATCGATAGCTACGTCGACTACGGCGGAATCGCGTTCCATGGAGCGAACCATCTCACGCGTTACAAGGCGCGGTGCTTTAGCACCAGTAATGAGCACACCACCGATCACAAGATCTGACTCGGCAACGGCGTCGGCGATATTCTCAGGGTTAGACATCAGCGTCGTGACGTTGTTACCAAATACATCGTCGAGGTAGGCAAGACGTTTAGCACTAACGTCAAGTATCGTAACGTTTGCACCCAGACCAATGGCCATCTTGGCAGAGTTGATGCCTACGACACCACCACCGACGATGGTAACACGGCCGCGCTTAACGCCCGGTACACCACCAAGGAGCAAACCTTTGCCGCCATTATGCTTCTGCAAGAGCTGCGCACCAACTTGCACGGCCATACGTCCGGCAACTTCACTCATCGGCGTTAATAGAGGTAACGAGCGATCTTCAAGCTCGATCGTTTCGTAAGCGATGGCGGATACGCGGCGCTTCACTAAAGCTTGCGCCAATTCAGGCACTGCTGCGAGATGCAAGTAGGTATAGAGAATTTGGTCCGGACGCATGAGTTCGTACTCAGATGCGATCGGCTCTTTAACCTTGATGATCATTTCAGCCTCACCCCAAACCGCTGCTGCGGTAGGAAGGATCTCGGCACCAGCTGCCTTATATTTCTCATCGGGGATACCAGCGCCAACGCCAGCATTCTTCTCGATCAGAACCCGATGGCCGGCCTGCACCAGCTGCTTTACGCCACCTGGCACGATTGCGACCCGATTCTCCCGGTTCTTAACTTCCTTTGGCACGCCGATAATCATTGAGGGCACCCCTGTATGGTAGAGTCATTTATGCTCCGCCTTGATAATGTCGGCTGGCCTTCGCTGTCAAGTAGCCAAGATTGCCCTTAGAGCTCGACCTGGATGGCTAGGCCGTCATAGGCCATACGGACATGGGACGGCAACTTAGCCTCATCCACCGCGTGGCGCAATTCATGAGCAATATGAGTCAGATAGCCATTTTTGACGGCAAGAGCATCGAACAGCGCCAGAGTTTCATCGACACAGCTGTGCGTTGGGTGCTGCCCATAGCGAATCGCGCTGGCCACCATAGTGTCGATCTGACCCCGCCATTGTTTGATCAGACTTTCGGGAAACTGCTTGAAATCCGTGGCATAAGCAAAGCGACCAATTTTAAAAACGGCCGTGTCGGTATGACCGTGAGGCACAAAAGCGGGCTCGACTTCGAGCGCGCCAACTTTAATTCTAGAGTTGTCAAACGGGGCCAGCACCACCTGGGGTTTGGTGCCCAGGTAGCCAGTGTCCTCGAAAGCGTAAGAAAATCGCTGACGAAACTCACCACAGTGCTGCCTGGCTACATGGCAAACGATAGCTTCACGACTGCTAAAGTAAAATGCCCGCAAATCGTCAAAGCCATGGCAATGATCGGCATGGGTGTGGGTGTACAGCACATCCCTAAGCTTCGTGACGCCTGCTTTCAGCATCTGCATACGAAAATCAGGACCCGTATCGATCACCAAGTTCTGGCTGGCAGTCGTCAGTAGTAGGGAGGACCGCAACCGATGATCACGAGGGTCGGCACTCTTACAGGTCGGACAATTGCAGCCAATCACCGGCACCCCGGTGCTGGTCCCACTGCCAAGAATGGTCACGGTAGCCTGCAAGGACTCAACCTCTAAAATAACTGTCGAGAAAATCTGCGCGTCCAGTCTCAAGATTGGCATAACTGCGCATGGCCTCTAGTTTAGCCAGACTCTCCAGTTTGCGCAGCGGATAATCGCGAAAAAAGCCAACCTCATCGCCGCTACCATCTGCCGCGATCAACTCCTCATCGTAGCCACCCAATCCGCCCATGCGCGTGCGTAGCCGACTGAGGATACCCTCCCGACAAAGGACATCGAGGCCCGTCGCCACATCGGCTTGATCAAGACCCGACTCACGACAAAGGTGGCGCACAAGGGACTCTGGGCTCTCGCCCATAGAGTCGGCTAAGTAACTGCGCGCCAACCCCAGGAGGGAGCGGAGTATGGCTAGATCAGGGAAGCTCTTATCGATCATGAATTTATGTACATGATAGTCCCTGGATCCAAAAACTAGACTGCATGTAGCCGGCTGACCATCACGACCAGCGCGACCAATTTCTTGGACGTATTGCTCAAGACTTCCTGGCATGCCGGCATGGTGCACGAAGCGAATATTGGACTTGTCAATTCCTAAACCAAAGGCATGCGTGGCCACCACAACACGAACCTTGTCCGTCATGAATGCTTGTTGCGCCTCATCGCGTAAGGAAGCGGATAATCCACCATGATACATGGCCGACGCGATCCCCGCGGATGTAAGCATGCGCCATACCTCACGCGTCTGCTTCCGTGTGGGTGTATAGACAATTCCGGAACCGTCCGCGCCCAGCACTGCCTGCAAGGTGGCCGCAAACAACGCGGCGACCTTATCAGCCCGCACGACCTTAAGGCGCAAATTTTCGCGAGCAAAACCACCCCAAACCACCTCAGGCGACCTCAAATCTAAGGCCTGGATGATGTCCTCACGCACCTTTTGCGTCGCAGTCGCCGTCACGGCCAACTTTGGCACCGGACCAAAATCGCGTAAATAACTCCCGATCAGGCGATAATCAGGTCGAAAATTTCCGCCCCACTGGCTGATACAATGGGCCTCGTCAACGGCCACTAACTGTAAGTTTTCCGATTTTAACCGGTCGCGAAAGTCGGCTCGGGCGAGTCGTTCCGGCGAAACTATGAGCAGCTGCAGCTCACGACGCTCGAGACGCTCCCACACTGCAGCGCGCTCCTCCATAGACTGGAGGCTATCTAAGGCAGCGCTGGCAATGCCAGATGCAGCAAACTTGTGCTGCTGATCGCGGATCAAGGCGATTAATGGAGAAATCACCAACACCAAACCGGGACGCATGTGAGCCGGCAAACCGTAGCATAGTGACTTACCTGCACCAGTTGGCAGCACGGCCAGACAATCGCGGCCGGCTAGCACCTGCTCGAGTACTTGTGTCTGGTGCGGCCTCAGACCATCGTAGCCAAATACCGCACGCGCCGTGTGAGCAGCCTGCTCCAGCCAAATATTGGACAAATTGTCTTTTGATATCAGTGATTTCTGACCTGATACCGGGATGCATTCTGTGGTCATAGGGAGGCATTAAAGCCCAGATATGCCGGCGACGCAACATGACTCAACCGGGTTTTACGACTCAGTGGCGCTACCGGTGACATAGGTCAAGTCATAGGTTGCTCCAACCACTAGGGAACTAACTACCGCTTGTCCCACCACACTGACGGCAAAGCCACCATCGAAATGCCACGACTTACGGTTGTAAACGCCAGCAAGCCCCCACCTAAGTGAGGGGCTGTAACCATTCTTGAACCGCGTCTCTTGCAGATGCTTTTCGTTGAGCTCACGACTCTCACCGAGCGTCGCATGTGCGCTCATCAGTCCGAGTCCCAGCTCAGTTTGCAGCGAGAATTCCCTACTGGAACGGGTTTTGTACCGCATCCCACCCCACAAACCGAACCCTAGAACGTTAAGCTGCGGCGAGGTGAAATCCAAACCTGTATAAATCCGCACTGGACCCTGAACCGATAACACGCCAACGCGGCCAACCAGATCGAATTGGTCATTCAGGCGCATACCAGTATGGATGGATAACTCCTGTCCCGGAATGCCAGCCCCTGACCCCACCGATGCATACCCAACGGACAGCCCCAGCGTATTGGCAGCGGGTGCCTGAGCTACTGGGTACTTATCTTTATAATCGGCCTTCTCATGATCCGACAAAAGCACCACAGCACTCGTGGCAGAGATGGGACCGTAGGCTTGTTCGATTTCGATCCCGCGCGTCTGCCCTGTCTTCATGCCGACGCCTTTGACCACACCAACGGCCTCAAGCTCGCCAGCTTCGTTGACGATGCCGACTTTGTCACCAACGGTGAGTCGCTGATCTTTGGTGTAGCAATACTTCTGGGGTTTATCGCACTGGATGTCCCGGCCGAAGGCGGTGGGTGCCGTGATTAGATTTAATGCACAGGCAACTTGCAGCAGAGATCTCTTCACTTCACCCTCCCCCATCGTCTTCAAAGTACTTCGCAACCTCGGCTGCATCCACAGCCTTAGTGTTGAGTTGGAGTCCACCGGCAAGAATTTGCCAGGCTCTCAAATAGGGTACACGCATACGCCCAGACAGGCTGCGAAGAATTTGCGGCATTGTCGGCCAACCGGCGGGAGCAACAATCCCCGAATCGCGACTTAACCGCGCCAAATACAGGGTAAACTCTGGATCATCGGTCTTCATTGCGACCACAGGGTCGGCAAATGCCTGCTCGATGTCAAGATACCTGGCAACTGAAGCACCCAAAAAGGTCTCTGCAAGTTCGATGAGCTGGACGTTGATCGGGATGATTGGCTGTACGTCAACAACTAAACCCGGTGGACAAGAATGAGTTACCGGACACCGCAGTACAGCCGATCCGTCCTCGACCGCACATAGCAAGACAGCTTTGGTTGTCGAACAAGTTAGCTGCATCATGGGGCAATCTTCTTCAGGACTAGTTTAGACATCGCCTGCAAAGTCTCCATGGTGCCCATCGAATCGCGTGCAATCGCTTTTTGATCCGGTAAATTACTAGGATTTAATTCATGCCGCATAACATCGAGTGGCACCAAATCCTGCAGATCTCGTTTGTTGTATTGCACCACGCGGGCTAAGTCGCTGAAGTTATAACCCTCGTCGGCAAGCAGCCGGCGCGTCTCGGCTAGACTCTGGATATTTTCAGCCATTAGCTCAACGCGCGAGTCAGCGACAAAAACAATACCGTCCACGCCCTTCAGTATAACCGAATTCACCGATTCGTAGAGTGGATTAGTCGGCAGGGTAAAAAGATGGAGCTTGAGATGAAAATCTTTCACATGGCCCATACTGACGGGCAAAAAGTCGAAAAACTTGGTCCCACCGCGAGACTCCTCGAGCTCGATGAGTCCGCTACGCGCCTCTTTAGCCGTGTTCTTATAGATCGACCGCAAATTCTCAGTCTTACCGGCTCCACGGGGGCCGAAATAGATGATCTTGCAGTTGATCTCTTTTGTATCAAAATTGGTGAAGGCCATACCCGCTAATCCTGCTCAACCACATGACGAGATCTATGCACGGTCACTGTCGGCAATTCTAACATCTTCGAGCTGCCCGCCCAAGACGGTTAAAAGATCGCGTGTGAACGGCGCCTGCTTTGCATCTTCTACCAGCTTAGCACGACGCCCCTCCGCCTCAATCCCACGCTCATGCAGGATCGTTGCTGGTAAGGCCGCTGCGCTAGTGGCTTCCGCACCTTTAGCTTCAATTACTAGCATACCATTGAAGGAGAAGAGCTCGCGAAACTGATCGCGAATCTTTTGCTGCTCGTCACGCTGCAACAGCGAGCGACTGGCATAACTTTGGTCACTAACAGCAAGGACAATACGCGCGGCACTGTACTCAAGTGGGTGCACTTCTTCTAGTTTTCGTGCCTGAAGGGGCTTCTCTTGCTTCCAAGCATCGACCAGCTGCCGCCAGCTTGATGGAAATTCCCTAGGTCTGGGCGCACTGGCAGCACCAGGTACACCGGGCCGGCTAACGGCCAAGGTCGTCTCGCCTGCCGGTAACTGTGACGATTGCACAGCGTTGATTGAAGCTGCAGCAGGCGGCGTCACTACCGCGGCTGGAGCGGCTTGACGTGGCGTCGCAGCTGTATTTACTACCGCCGTACCTGTTGTAGTTTCAGTGGCTGCAGCGGTTTGGGTCAGCAACGCAGCCAGTTCAGGTAACCCTGGGTCAAAGCACCATTCGCAGACATAGTTCTCGAATATGAAGCGGTCCATGCTAGACCCATCTAGGTCATCACGACATTTGACTAGGGTGCGAAATATCCTATTGAGGTCGAGAGGGGCCGCCGCCACTACAATCGACTCTAACTTGGCTAACTCCGCATCATCGAGACCAAGCTGCGCAATGTCAGCAGCATTCTGTCCCAGGCCTTGCCGCACAAAGGCGTGACGCGCCAAATGCGCTGTCTCCTCCACCACACTTAAAAAGGTCGCTCCCTCTTGATCCATCTGATCGATAAGGGCTAATGCCGTCTTAGCATCGCGCTGCACCAAGGCCGTCAGAAGATTCAGGTAAGGCGATGATGACAGGTTAACAACAACCCCGCGCAGTGCCTCTAGCCCCACACTACCTGCACCCAGAGCAATAGCCTGATCAAGCAAGGTCAGAGCATCGCGTAGAGACCCATGCCCCTCGCGCGCGATCACGGCCAATGCACGCTCCTCAGCGCTGATGCCCTCACACTCAACAATTTGCCTCAGCCTTGCCACTATGCGCGGCGTCGCTAGTTTAGCGAGGTGGAAGGCCTGGCAACGCGAAACTATAGTCTGAGGAACTTTATGCATCTCGGTAGTGGCAAAGACGAACACCACATGCGATGGTGGCTCCTCTAGCGTCTTCAGCAATGCATTGAAGGCCGCCTGCGACAGCATGTGCACTTCGTCAATAATATAAACCTTGAACGCCGAACGCTGGGGCAAATAAACCACCGTTTCCTGCAAGGCTCTGACGTCGTTAACGCCGGTGTTGGAAGCACCGTCAATCTCCAGCACGTCCTCATGGTTGCCCCTAGCGATAGCGACACAACTCTCACAGGTGTTACACGGCTCGATACCGTGCTCCGTCTGAAGCCTCTGACTGCAATTCAGCGCCTTGGCATAAAGACGAGCAACCGTCGTCTTGCCAACACCCCTGACGCCCGTGAAAATCACGCCGTGCGGCTCTCGCTCCATAGCGATCGCGTTAGCCAAAGCTCTGGCAACGGACTCTTGACCCACTAACTCAGCAAAGCTTTTGGGTCGGTATTTGCGCGCTAAGGGCTGATAGCTCACAACCAAGACCATCCTTAACTGCGGGTAAGAGTCGTAAGCCCAGTGTGATAGCCAGATGACCTAGGCACCCATCAGACACCTCTACCGTTGCTCCCTTCCGGGCCTGGCGGGGTTCGTGGGCCAACGTCACCCAGGATCTGGCTATCACACTGGGCTATCGATAAGCGCCCCGGTTATATCGCACCCCAACGAAGCTGTCCAGAACCGGCTGCTTATATTCTAACTGAGGGACCTTTTCTGGCGATTATAGGGTGGACCAACCCGTGCAAGTGGCGGTACTCTCGGACTATGACCATCGAGCTTATTCAGCGTGAGTTTGCCTACTTAGCGGGTGCTTTCGTCACCCTCTTTTTCATCATCGATCCTTTGACCACAGTCCCTGTCTACATGACCCTCACTGAGCGCTACAGCGACGATCATCGACGCCAGATTTGTGCCAAGGCAAGTACGATAGCCCTGGGCATACTTCTCGTTGTGGCCTTTGCGGGGCTAAAGTTATTCGAGCTTTTTGGCATTACCTTACCGGCCTTCCAAATTGCTGGCGGTATCCTGCTCCTGATCGTTGGTATTGCTCAGGTCAATGAAGTCCGTAGTAAAGTGAGTCCCAACGAAGAGGACGAAAGCTTGGAGAAGGACGATATTACGGTCTTTCCTCTAGCCATGCCTCTACTCGCTGGACCAGGCGCCATTTCAACAGTCATCCTGATGGCCACCAAAGCTAGCGGCCTCATGCGCAAAGTGGAACTAGTGCTCGCAATAACGGCCTGCATAGCTCTAGCTTATTTGACCCTACGCGCAGCAAAGTATCTGTTCAAACTCCTCGGCAACACGGGACTAAACCTGCTATCGAGGATCATGGGCCTGCTACTGACTGCGATGGGAGTCCAGTTTGTCATCAACGGAGCTAGGGACATTCTACCGCTACTAGTAGCCGGGAGCGGTGGCTAGAGTCTAACGCCCCAGCTGCGCAAAATATCCGCTGCTTCGGCTTCGGAGAGTGCCTTTTTAAACCGAGCCCCCGACTTACCTTTGACGCGACGCTCACAATCAGCCCAATTGGTGTGCCGCATCGGTACGCCGTCCACCAAACTTAGGTAACAGTGCGCTGCCTGCTTGGCCTGCTTGGGGCGCATTTCAGGCAATGCAAAGTTGTCAGGCACATCATGGATTGCCACTGCGTATTTTAGTAGAGGACCCCGGTAGAGATTCACGCGCTGACCCTTCGTGTAAGCAACTGCGATCTCATCTACGCGCTCGTTGCCTGGAACTCCTGTGTGTCCTCGGACATAACGCCAGTCTATTCCACCCGACTTAGAACGTGCTGAGCTCAGGCGGACAAGCTCTTCCCAATGGTCACGATTGGCAACTGGTTGACCCTCCGCCGTTAACCACCCACGCTGACGCCAGCCCCACACCCACTGCGTGATACCGCGAATGACGTAGGTCGAGTCGGTGTAGATAATCACCGGATGTGTCGTCGCCCTTGCGGACTCCAGACCACGAATCACTGCTAACAACTCCATTTGGTTGTTAGTGGTCATGTGGTCACCACCACCAAGCTCGACCACCTGCCCCTCGGGGAAAACGACGATAGTTGCCCAGCCTCCGGGCCCCGGATTGCCGGAACATGCCCCGTCGGTGAAGATGACGATGCCCTCAAGATCCCGCTTTAGTGCATCCAAAGGAGCGCCCCCAGTCGCCAAAAGGTAAACTACCGAGCGCCTAAAGTTTCACCAGCCAGCCGCTGAGGTCAACGACTCTTTCAAGAAATCGTGGTTCGTCGGCAAGGTCAGATCCACGTAGCTCGAGGCTTTGACAGTGCGAAACTTACCGTCTTTCGGCAGGGACACTAAGCCACCGCCCGAGGTCGTCGCCACAAGCTTGCCATCAATCAGCATCGGGCCACCAGAATCTCCGGATCCACTGGCCACGTGCTCGCCTTGAGGCACCTCTAGGTCACTCGCTGTCGGCACACCGGTAAATTCAATCATGCCGTTCTTGATGCGCTCGATTTTGTTGGTCCCCATCCTCTTGATGCCACCACCGGATCCGACCTGATTCCCATAGCGATCACGATCGTAATCGTTAAGCCCGTAGCCGACTATTGTGAACTGCTGGCCCACGATCGGACGTTTAGTGTGAAACGACACCACGCCTGGAGCAGCGTCAGCGGGGAACGTGATAACGGCAATATCGTGATTGTTCAAAACAGCTGGGTTGTTGACGAAATCGGGATGATGCACAAAACCTGTGGCATCGACTTCTTCCGCCGTGCCGTCCGCTTTTTCACGAACAAATTTAACTGCGGACGCCGGGGCATCCATAGTGGCCAGGTCGTAAACACAATGAGCCGCCGTTACCACCTGACTCGCATTAACAAAGGTACCGGTACAGGTTCCAGAGATCCGACCATACTCGACGCGCAAAGCCACGACAGCCGGAAAAGCTCCAGTGGCATTGATACCGTTGGTCACCTTCACATTTGATTTAGATGCGGTTGGCCCCCCGCAACCGTATAAAGCTGCGACTAAGGTTAGGGCAAGGAGCTGAAGCAGATTGTTGTTCATCGATCGCTCTCCCAGGATTCTCGGCTGCCCTTTACCCTACTTTTGGCTGGCTGGCTAGTTAAATGTGATTCGATTCCTACTTTTCGCTAAATTAAGCAAAAACTACCAAAAATTACAAGAGGCTCGAAGGCTCCCGCCAAAAAGACGGAAACCACGAGCCGATCACAAGTATTTCTTTGGGATGGCTGCGGCAAACTACCTAGCTGCGTTAACCGCCCCGTTGTAGAGAAACTGAATCGTGCGGGCAAAAGTGCCGGTGAGCGAAGTTTTTGCCGTGGCCGGTACCCCGTAGTCATCGACGACCACGCTAGCAATGGACACAGTGTGCGCCTTCCCGCCTACGTCGATCATCGCGGTCAAAACCTGGTAATCCTTGATCGTGCTTTTGGTCTCAACCAAAGTGGATACGTACATGTAATGCCCGTTACCAAGGTTGTAGTGTTCAGCGTTCTCTGAATAGGTGGTTCGAATGGTCATGACTGAGACCTTTTGGCTGCCATCCTTATCAATACGCCAGCCCCTATCCCAGCCACTGTCGGCATTTGCGGGCAGCGCCGTGATGACGATGTTGCCAGGAGTTTGCCCCTGAAAACTAGCCATGGCGCGCTGGTTCTCGAGGTCCCCCTCTTTCGGGGCCAGGGTCGTGTAGTGCTTTTCTGCCGTTACAGGCATCTTGAGTGCACCACCAAAAAAGGCCGCCACCTGGCCTTTTGTCGTTACCATCGGTGTTAGTTCCACTGGGACCGGAGCGCCACCGCCAGCGTATGGCTGGCTCAGTAAATCTACGAACCGCTGCGTCGCTGTTCCACTCGCTGTGCAAAGCTGAGCGTACTGCTCGGCATGTTTTGGGTTCTTCACGATCGCCGTCTTACCTGCAGCTGCGCACCAACTGTTGGGAGTAGCTGCGAGCTTGGACCCGCTGCCCGATCCTGTGTTGCCGCCTAGCTCGAACGGACTATCTTTCGCCTCTTTCGTGGCGTCGCCTGCGGCAGCGTCGGTCTTTTTAGCGATCTTCTTGGCACCTGATGACTTGGGTGCTCCGCCGCCCGATTCGGGCTCGGTGCTACACCCTACGGCTCCTAAAAAACCGAGAATACTGACCATTAAGACGTTACGCAGCCCGATCATAGGCCCCTCCCAATCACGTTTTTCCTCCAATTACAGGCCGTATCGGCAAAGCTCACAAAATATTTAGGCAATTAATACAAAGACCAAAATACCCATTATTTTTAGATAATTATACAGCGTTCAATTCAATTGATTAAAATAATTTTAATTCGCTTATGTTTTAAAATTTATTTATTTATTAAAAAATTGAATATTTTAAAAAAATATTATAAAACCAGCCACACAAACCGAATTCGTAAGGGGGGAGCCATGTCCGCCGAAGAGATGCGTGATTATTGCAACAGCCTAAGTTCATTCAAAATTCGTGTCCAAGTTCGGCTCAAAAACGGCCAGGAAGTCATGACTGGGCGGATTATTAAAGTGGACTTAGACCGCTTTCAACTTGTCAGCGACAGCGATGTGATCCACGACCTAAACTACAGTTGGGTTGCCCGTATCAAGAACGCTTGAATCCTCTTGCGGTCGCCAGCACGGAGGCTCGGTACTGCTGCCGCATGGGCAGCCTATATCGCGCTCGGTAGTCGCGTTGGTCAATTAGTCCCATCCGGTCAGGCCTCTGCCTTGGGCATGTCATTTACGGCGTGCGTCGTATTGCCTTTTGGCCTAACTCTGTCGGATCTTCGGTCTCTGATACTGCAAGTCAGACCACGAAAATCACCGAAAATGATTTAAACTAGGCTTAACTGTTTGGCTCTGTGTTCTTACTTAATACAGCGAAGAGTCCTGATGAGCCTGGATGCATTAAAGCAAAACTCTCGGAATTTAAATCTAGTCTGCCTTTTGTTCATCTGCGGCGCTATTTGGGCAATTTACGGCGAGACTCTGAACTTTGATTTCCTCTCTTGGGACGACGACCAAAATGTAGTCAACAACCGATGGTTACACCCCGGTCTTTGGTGGCAGTTCTGGCTCAAGCCTTATCTCTGCATGTATTTACCGCCTGTTTACTCTATATGGTATGCACTCACACGACTCGACGACAAACCCTACCCCATTTATTTTCATGCGCTTAACGTAATGATACACACGGTCAACAGTGTAATCGTATTTTTTATCGCTAAATTCGCGATATCTTGCCGTCTCCGCACGCGAAGTGCCCACGCAGATCACCCGGAGAGGCGTGTCTTGATTGCAGCCACGCTGGCTACTCTCATCTTCGCACTCCACCCTATCCAAATCGAAGCTGTGACATGGATCACAGGACTAAGAGATCTACTCGGTGGCTTTGGTATTTTGGTAGCCACGTCCCTCTACTTACAAGCTGCGGGACGCTGGCGGTTCGTAATTGCTTCATGGCTCGCCTTTATCTTCGCCATGCTGTGCAAGCCCTCGACCGTAGCCTTTCCAGCCGCTTTATTTGGACTAATTTGGATGCAAAACGGCGGCATAACCTGGGCCAGAGTCGGCCGCCTGTTCCCTTGGTTCTTATCGATCGTACCTACCATTCTCGTAACGACCGCAGCACAGACGGAGATCGCCGACCGAGAACTCGCGCAGATAAACTTTTGGCAACGCATCCTAGTCACACTCGATTCCTATGCTTTTTATATCAAAAAGTGGGCTCTCCCCATTGGACTTACCAACGATTATGGACGCAAGCCGAGCGTAGCCCTAGCTGATCCGCAATTGATCTTTAGTTGTCTTTTGATAGTTGCTCTCTTAATTGTCCTGATGATTTTTCGCAAAAAATTAGGAGGGCCTTTTCTATCGTGGTGCATGTTCGCGGCGGCGATGGCACTGCCCACATCAGGCATTGTGACTTTCCCATTCCAACACACATCAACTGTCACGGATCACTACTTCTATCTTTGTGCTGCCGGTATTTCTATAGCCTCTGGTTTGCTGATCAGCTCCGTGAACTCAAATCTATTAAACATTTGCTCTGTCATGGTGCTGATAAGCTATGTATTTCTTGATCTTAAACAGTTGCCGCGCTGGCAATCCGATTCCGCAATGTTTCCGGCCATGGTTGCCGCCAACCCTAATAGCTACGCCGGTTATACGGGCATGGCTGCTATCGCCATGAAAGACAAGAGGCGACTCGACGCCTTGCAGTATTTACAGTCAGCGCAGAGGATTGATCCAGATAAAGTGGATTTACTTGCTAACAAGGGGCTAGTACTTAATGAGCTCGGTCGCTATGAAGATGTGATCACAGAATTAGGTCGCGTATTGCCAGCGAGAAGCATCATCGTTGATAGTCCTGTCTCAGCGCCAAGTGTGTCCATCTACTACATGATGATTGCTTATGCGCATATTAGGCTTGATCAAATAGAGCAAAGCCTACCCTACATCTGCCGCGCGCAGCTAGCCGACCCCTCGAATTCTGATGTTGTAGGATTCATGCCTCTAGTTATGAAACATTTGGGTCATCAACCTTTTGACCCAAATGTTTGCCCTAACTTAAAAGCAATCAAAGAATGGTAAGATCGATACTGATTTGAGGACTATTAAATCGAAAAGCGATACAAAGTGGACTGGCGGTAGACTTGATCTGGCATCAGGACGGTAGATGGAAACTGAGGTTTATTGGGAGAATCGGGGAAGCGCTGCGCCTCTAAACAAAATCCGGAGTGCTTCCCAAATGAAGCATCGTCTAGAAAATTACCGCTATAAAACTGTAAGCCTGGTTCAGTCGTCCACATCTGCATCTTGCGTCCACTGTGGGGATCGATCACCTCTGCAGCGAGCCTAAAGACGCCATACTCACCTTGTATGACGTAATTGTGATCATAGCCACTTCCCATGGTTAGCTGCGGATAATTGTCATCAATATTCCGTCCGATGGGCTTGAATTCACGAAAATCTAGGGGCGTGCCACGGACCTCTTGGATATCCCCGGTAGGTATCATAGTGGCATCAACCGGGGTAAATTTATCAGCGTATATTTTAAGTTCATGATCAAGAATCTGAGGACAAGCGATAAGATCAGCTGCGAGGTTAAAATAACAATGGCTAGTCAAATTGACGATTGTTGTAGCAGTTGTTCGCGCTTCGTAATCAATCTGTAAACCACAATCATCCGTGAGTGTATAGCTAACCATGGTCGTGAGTTGTCCTGGATAGCCTTCTTCGCCGTCAGCACTTCGATATGTAAACGAAATTTTTGTATCACTTAAACGTTTCTGGACCAACCACACTATGCGATCGAAGCCTCGATTTCCGCCATGAAGGTGATGACCATGATTGTGAGTGGCCAATCTAAAACGACGTCCCTCAAGGGTGAATGTCCCGTTGGCTATGCGATTTGCATAACGACCACAGATTGCACCTAAATAACACGGATTTTCCGCGTAATGCTCAATCCTGTCATAACCGAGCACCACATTTCCAAAATGGCCGTGGCGATCAGGAGCAAGAAGTGACATCACGATGCCGCCGAGATTGCTGACTTGCGCCCTAAGCCCGGATGGATGCTTTAATGTATAAACTTTAACGTCGTCGGAGATCTTCGCCATTTAACGTCACTCTAACCTGATGTTGCAGGGCACCTTCACGCTTAAATTTAACGTACAATGTTCTCGATGCCTCCGCCCAATAGGCCCCTTGTTCGGCCTTGCTTAGCTCATCCGCACTTGGCAATAGGGCTAGAGGAAAGCGATCAATGGAAACACCACCAGGGCTAGACCAAAGGTGTATCTGAGAGAGATACGTGTGGGGCACAAACCGCGTATTGCTATTTTGGATCGTAAGCACAACTTCACGCATGGGTTTTAACACGCTGTGAATATAGGTCTCGGTAAAATCACTCCGTCGCGCAAAGGCTTCTGACTTACCGTCATCGGCATAAAGTGTAAAAGTTGATTCTCCATCCGGGTAGACGTCAATCGTCAAAGGATCCCACGACCGCTCATCGGTACTCAACATGGGCGGTGCCATCGGAATGATTGCGCCTGATCTGACAAATAGGGGGATTTTGCCAGCTGGAGCATTTATTTCGTAGAATTGACCGCCTTTGTAATCATGGCCATCCTCGTAACCAAACCAGTTGCCGTGCGGCAGGTATACGCTACGCGTGTTAGTGTTTTCTGTAACGACTGGGGCAACAAGGAGGTCTCTCCCAAATAAAAACTCATCCTTGAGGTTATAGACGTTTGGATCGTTCTGATATTGGAAGACGAGAGGCCGAATCATCGGTGCACCGGTACGGTGAGCCTCCCACGTATAGGAATAAAAATACGGCATCAAGCGATAACGCATCTGGAGGTAGTGCCTACTACTAGCCTCAACCTCAGGACCAAAGTCCGTGGGTAAAGACAGCCCTACATGGTGGGCACGCGGCATGGGAACGAACGCAGAGAATTCCATCCAACGCTGATATAACTTGCCGTGCGCCTCCAAACTATTTCTGTAGTATCCCTCTAAAAATCCACCGGAATCATTCGACCAAAGCGGCATTCCGGACAAGCCCATGTTCATGAGCGCAGGCACCTGTGCCGCAAAGGTCTCGTAATCCGAGTAGATATCGCCAGTCCAGATGGCCGTACCATATCGCTGAATCCCAGCCGAGCCTGTTCGCGTCAGGATAAAAACCCGCGTATCGGGATCAGCAGCCTTCAGCATATCGAAGTAGGTCTTACTTGTGATCATGGAGAAAGCGTTATGTATCTTAGCTGCCGGACCACCTTGATAAACCGTCTCAGCCGGTTCCCCCTCGGGCTCTGTTAAGTCGAGCCACCAACCTTTTATTCCGTCTCGATGCAAGTGGCTAATCTGCGGCCAAAGCCAAGACTTCATATTTGGCGCCGTGAAATCCATGAGATCACCGCCGTAGTAGCCACAGGTCACGGTCTGCCCATTGCCATCCGTTGCAAAGATATTATTACGGAGACCATCTTGATAATTACTACTGTCCTTGCGAATCATCGGGCCTGACTGGGAGATCATGAATTTTACGCCCATACGTCCGTAATCACGGATGCGCCAGGTACTTTCACCATTCCAACGAGATGCCCAACGAAAGTTCTGCAGGTGTTCGGGCCAGTCAAAATCGATGGCCATGCTATCTACAGGAATCTCGCGGGATCTAAGCGTCCGCATAGCGTCGTCAATTTCATCCCAGGTGTAAAATGTGCACTTGCTCTGCATATAGCCAAGTGTCCACAAGTTTGGTAGCGAGGGACGACCTGTTAGCTCTGTGTAGCGGTCGACAATGTGAGGAAAGGCCGGTCCGTATATAAAATAATAGATAGCCTCACCGCCCGCAGCCTGCCACGAGTAAAGCTCCGTATTGGTTTTGCCTAAATCAAAAAGTGTCCGGTAGGTATTGTCAAAAAAGAGACCGTAACCACCACCCTGGCCGCCTGTGCTCAGCATGAAGGGAATCGGCACATCCGCCGTTACTTTGCCGCGATTGATTCTTTGACCCGTCCACAGGTCACGACGTGTGCCCCGACGATCTAGCGTACCCATATGCTCTGTATTGTCCTGACCAAGGCCATAAATGTGTTCACTTGGCTCCATCCGACGATACATCGACAGCGTCGACCCTAGACCCCATTCGAAGCTTTTGCTTGAGTCATCAAGCGTAATTGGCGTGACATCATCAGCTCGGTAAAAATCGACGCCAATCGCTTTCTTCTGAATGCGTACGGACACCTTTGCGGTCAGTAGCTGCAAATAAGTGCCGCGATCAATGACCTTTATGGGCTGATCAGGCCAAGACTCCTGCACCAAAGCGAGCGATGGTTCTTTGGTAAAGCGGCCGTGTTGGTCGACCCAAACGCGGACGACGTCGTCGTGAACTGCAGTCAATTGGATTTTGAGGCTACCGGAAGTAGCGATCGTCAGCGTGCTACCGTTCAGTTCGTAACCACTTACGTCCAGATGCCGGAGGTTCTGCGCCTCGCGGGGCAACTCCGAGGTACCAGCTCGAGCTGCCAGCACCCCACTGACCAAAACTGCCGCGCCAATGAAATAATTAAGTCGCGCTAGCATAGGCCATGCCTCCTGACTGATGGTAACAAACTTAGTGATGGCTTCCGAGTTTATTCTAGTAGGGTAACTATCTGAGAGCGTTTAGCAAATAGAGATTTATCAGATGATCTTTAGAATTTTAACTGATGGCACTAAGTCATGGCAAGCACGAGCCCGAGTCTGCTAGCATATTGCCACTAGTAGAAAGGGGGCGCTATGAATCTAAGCCAATTATTCTCGGCTCTTTTTGCAATCGTGCTTGTAACCACGGCAATTCCGACCCAGGCAAAATCCTCCGCCCAATTTGTCAAAACTAATGGCACTGATTTTGTCGTTGGTGACCGGCCCTATCAATTTCTCGGGACAAATTTGTGGTACGGCATCAATCTAGGTAGCCCAGGTCCTAGCGGTGATCGGCCGCGATTAGTTCGCGAATTAGATCGCCTGGCAGCCATGGGGGTCAAAAATCTCCGCGTGATGGCCGCTAGTGAAGGTCCGAACAATGCCCCCTTCCGCATGCTTCCCGCACTACAACCCATGCCAGGTGTTTTCGATCCCAATCTCCTGGCCGGTTTGGATTTCCTGCTGGTCGAAATGGCCAAGCGCGACATGCGCGCCATTATGTGTCTTGGTAATTTCTGGCAGTGGTCCGGTGGGTTCGCTCAGTATGTTTCTTGGGTCGAGGGCTCAGCAATCCCTTATCCAGAGCAATTTGGCTGGAGCACCTTTGAGAATTACGCGGCGCGTTTTTATGCGAATCCCCGGGCAGTAGCTCTCTATAACGGCGCCGTCGACCTCATCGTATCGAGGATTAATTCCCTAACTCTCGTTCCCTATTCTCTTGACCCGACAATTATGTCTTGGGAACTTGCCAACGAGCCCCGTGGACAGAATCACTACGAGGCCTACGTTCGTTGGGTGACCCGCACCGCATCAAGAATTAAACATCTGGATCCGCACCATCTCGTCACTACTGGGAGTGAGGGATTAACAGCCAGCCCAGATACCACAAGGACCAAGCCAGAGATTGTTCATGCGATTACAGGCATCGATTACCTCACCTTCCATATTTGGATTCAAAATTTTGGTTGGTATGACCCCCGCAATCCCGCGTCGTACGAGGGTGCGATTAAGAAGGCCCTTGATTATGTGGATTACCATGTAGAACTCGCTGCAAAACTGGGTAAGCCAGCCGTATTTGAGGAATTTGGCATTGCACGCGACCTTGGCGACTTCACGCCAACTGCCAGCACGGAAACGCGCGATCGGTATTACCAAACTATGTTTGACGCCACCCTGCAGCACATCCGGCAAGACCATGCACTTAGTGGCGTAAATTTTTGGGCTTGGAGTGGCGAAGCTCGTCCCGTCGAGCCAGGTGGGCTCTGGCGTCCTGGGACACCTTACACCGGTGACCCACCTCACGAACCGCAAGGATGGTACTCCGTCTACGACAGAGACCTCACGACTATCGCCATCATTAAAAGTTATGCAGCTAGCATTTCCCTTACTCATTGATTCGCAATTTTACCTCTGGACCGGTCAGTAGTGCATCATCGTTATTCCGATCTGATAAGTATCTTTGACGCGTTATTCGCCGTGACTGAGAGCACCGTGCTCAGAGCCGGTGACAATGAACCGATTTATAAACCGGCGGCCAGTGAGCAGCACCGAGCCGAAATTATTTTCGCCCATGGGTATTTCTCCAGCGCCCTCCATGAAATTGCACATTGGTGTATCGCTGGTAGCTATCGCCGTACATTAGTCGACTACGGCTATTGGTATGAACCCGACGGTAGATCGGCAGAAAAACAGTCGGAATTCGCAAGGGTAGAAATCAAGCCTCAGGCTCTAGAGTGGGTCTTTTCCGTCGCAAGTGGTTGTATCTTTAATTTCAGTGCCGATAACTTAGCCCTTGGTGGCAGCGTCGTCGATGAGAGTTGGCGACGATTTCAGCAAGATGTTATGGCAGCCGCACGTCGCTATGCCGCAATGGGTCTCCCGCCGCGCGCAGAGATTCTAGCGAGCACCCTGGCAGAGTTTTATGGTACTGGGAATAAGTGGCGGGATCCCACTAACTATCAGCTGGACGATCATTGGAGCTACCCTCATGAAACCGATCACCGAACTAATGAAATCATACGCCCACTATCATCGCGATCGGCGCAATAAGGCTACTCACTTTATTGGAGTGCCTGTGATCGTTTATGCACTTTTCCTATTACTAAGCATCGGGCAATTGGCTGGCACTGAGCAATCGCCGGTACCGGTTACAGCGGCCACAGTGGGTTTTGGCATCTGTATGATGTACTATTTGCGCCTAGATGTTGGACTCGCTGTGTTGCAACTTCCATTTAGTGCCCTGCCACTTTACCTAGCTAATTACACGGCAAACCTGGTTCCCGCGGCTGAGGCTTTATGGATCTTTTTGATTACGTTTGTCAGCGGATGGGCCATTCAATTCGTCGGACATTACTTTGAAGGCAAAAAACCTGCACTGTTTGACAACATCATGCAGGTATTCAATGCTCCGCTCTTTCTGGCAATGGAGCTTGCCTTCGCTTTCGGTTGGCGCAACGACCTGCGGCAAGCCGTGGATGCCGAACCCACAATCTAAAAGAGCAATGACTGGTATTATTTCAGTCCTCAGCGGCGGCGCCCTTTGATTTAGCTTTAGCGCGAATCTCAAACGCATCATCTAGACTCGTTTCGCCCCGCTGCGTCTCAACCCAGGTGCCATCCTTGGTGAAATAACCGCCCGCTTTGTACGGCTTACCGGGTAAGCCGTGCTTTTCCCGCGCTACCGCAAGCCGACTCTGGCAAGAGTCTTTCTGCTCGGTCGCTAACTTTTTCATGCGCTTAAGCGTTGCTTGATATTTCTTCTCGGACTTAAGTCGCTCGTCAAACGATTGCTCACGAACCACCCTTAGTTCACCGTCCTCATCGCGCCCCATTTTTTGGCTAATTTCAGGGTCGTTCTTGAGAGCCTCGATATCATGACTGGCTGTAGCCTGCCCGTTACCACCGAGTCTGGGGTCATTTAGCTGGGCCTCGCAGGCCTTGAGATCGTGCAAATCCCGCTCAACTTCATCACGCAAGTGTGTATTGGCAATGTCGAGGACCGCTAGGTCATCCTGCGCCGATGTATTTTCGCGAATGACGACCTGGTCTTTTTCATTGATGCCGATCTTACCGCTACTGGCATTGCCCTTGGCCTGAAACCCTTTTGTTTCTATATCCTGAACCTTACCTGGGGTAGTGCAGGACCATAAAGCCAATCCAACTATCGTGCCGCGCCACAACTTAGAGTACATGTGCATTTCCTCCTAGATTTGACTGAGCAATATAACGCTCCGTGGGTAGAGACGGTTCGTGGTGAACAGATACTCCCCGTTGCTGACGGCCGTGGAGACTTTGCCTTACTTTTTGCATGACCTCCTCAACGGAGATCACCTGCATACAGGTATTATTGTTACACGGTGAGAGGCGATGATTCAGAGCATTGATGCACGGACTACATGCTAAACCAGCCCAAATGGGCATAGGATTACCGTCAATTGGGCCGTATAGTTTCGGTGTTTCTGGACCAAATAGAACGATGTTTTTAATCTTGGTCATTGATGCGAAATGAGCCGGACCACTATCGTTGGTCACAAGTACATCGCTGAGGGCAAACAAGGTGATCAATTGACGCATAGTCGTGGCCCCAGCCACAGAGACAACACGCTTTGAGCCGAGATCATCGCGGATTTTTTCTGCTGCAGCGGCCTCACGCGGAGCACCAGTTAAAATGACCAATGCATCCGGATAATCTTCCAGAATGAGCTCTGCCAATTTTTTGAATCTATCTGTCGGCCATTTTCTGAGAGGCATGAGGTCGCTAGCGTTTGGGTTTAAAATGATACGAGGACCACCGACCCCGCTCCCTTCACTAATCCTAGCCGCAAGGAGTGATTCTACCTCTGCAATCTCAACTGGATCAGGCTTAAATATGGCTTTTTTGGTTGATTCTGGGGTTACTACCAGTTTGTTGCAGGGTATCTCACCTACCGGGTGACTTAATGCCTCAACCATAGCTCGGTAAGTAACCGCCGTGTGTAAGTAGGGATTGTATGAGATGCGATGTGTCATCAAATCGCCGCGATAGGGGCCATCCATCGTGTACCTATGCATCCCGACGCGATATCTTGCACCTGTTAGATAGGAAATAATGGCTGAGCCACGGGAAAAAAACTCGAGATCTACGGTAGCAGTGATACCGAGGCGACGCGCACGCCAGAGCATTTTCACAAGATCGATGGCAAAGACAAAAATATTTTGATTGCGTAAGGCAAAAACATTACCCTTTTCCATCTGGCCAAGTACATCGATGATGGGGCGATTTTCTACAAACACACAGAGATAAACCTTATCTCGACCCACTAAATCGATGGCTCGTTCAAATGCATCAACAGCCAATACCGAGGCACCCTGCTCGATGAGCTTTATGAATAAGATGGAATCGAGCGGCCTCGCGCCGTTGAATCTTTCGGTGAACCGCCTGTGCATAGTGAGTAGCAGACAAATCAGTTTGCCAACCCAAGCATCGAGCCGCCGCATCAGTTGCTGATTCATCAATTTCCCCTTAGATCACTGGCTGATACATCAATTTTCGCATACCAATCGCCAGCTGTCACCTGCAGGAAACGAAGAATTCTCCACACTATGGCACCAAAGTTATAGTATGCCTAATCTGCGGCCGTACTTTTTCACAACTGCAACTGTTACCGGGGATAAGTGATGGGTCAGACTTCACAAGAGAGTATTGAGCAACTTTTCACCAAAGCACGTACACATAACGGCTGGCTAAACAAAGATGTGCCTGACGCACTATTGCGGCAAATTTATGATATCGCCAAATGGGGACCGACAAGCACTAACAGCAACCCTGGTCGTATCGTCTTCCTTAAGACCGCCGCCGCCAAAGCTAAGCTGTTGCCATGTCTACTTTCCGGAAATGTTGAGAAAACCAAGGCTGCCCCGGTCACTGCGATCGTCGCCCATGATCTTGAATTTATCGAACACCTAGGCAAGTTATTCCCACATGCAGATGCCAGATCATGGTTTGCCGGAAATCAACCGCTCATCGAGTCGACGGCATTCCGCAATAGCTCGCTTCAAGGGGCGTACCTGATGATAGCAGCAAGATCTCTCGGCCTCGACTGTGGACCGATGTCAGGATTCGATCACGAGCAAGTTGACCGGGCATTTTTTGCCGGGACGAGCTGGCGCTCCAACTTTATCTGTAACCTTGGTTACGGTGACGTAGGTAAACTTCACCCGCGGCTACCTAGACTCAGCTTTGATGAAGCTTGCCGCATAGTTTGAGACTGATCTCACGGCAAAAAGTAAAAGCGGCGCGAGGCGCCGCCCCAGATCATGCGTAGCTAAAGCTAATTGGCTTCTCTACGTCGGGATGCAAGCTTGCATGGACCGGACATGCTCTAGCAGCGTGCTCTAGCTTCTGGCGCTGGGGCTCGGTCAATTTTGCGGGCAGAGTGATGGCAACGGTAAGGCTCTTGATACGTCGGGGACTCGAAGCCATCTCTTTCACCACACTTCCAGTGGCGCCTTCAATGTTGAGACCATCTCTTTCAGCCACTAATGCCATCGTTGTAAGTATACAACTACAAAGTGCGGCTCCTACCAGATCTGTCGGCGAAAACCGCTCACCCAACCCTTGATTATCACGGGGAGCATCAGTTTCAATCACGGACTGCGATGGTTCGTGACGGAGCGAACAATGTTTTTTTCCCTCATACACCACATTCATCTTAACCATGGTTAACCTCGCATCATGTGAGTTTTTTACTTAATTTACGATGGGGACAATAACCTGGCCGTGGCCCAACATTGGGAAATTGGCGACAAACCTCGGGCCTATTTTCGTAAACCTGACATAAACGGTCTTCACCTAAGTACTGACAATCACCATTTGGCTTTTGTGCCAGTGTAAAGATACCCGTTGAGGCGCGATACTGATACACAAGTCCCGCGGCAATGAGTACGCGCGCGATCTTTTTAAGTGAACCCTCTGCTTCATCGGCGCTAATTAATCCAAGCCGCACTAAGTCCTGAGCGTTTGCCTCAACAGGTAGACGACAACAACCCGCCCAACAGCCGCGACATAGACTTGGTTTAAACTTAGTCCAGCGGCTTAACTTATCAAGATCGCCATTACTCATGCCGCCAACATTACCATCCGTAGCGTGGCTTGCGATCAAAGTGATGCCGCGTCCTGATTTCCCGAACTGTGCCGGTCTCAGACCGCATGACTATAGAGTGTGTGAACGCCCCGCGGCCGCTATAGCGCACTCCGGAGAGAAAGCTACCATTGGTCACACCGGTCGCGACAAACATCACATGACCTCGGGCCATGTCCTCGAGTTGATAAATTTTGTTTTGATCCGTGATACCCATGGTTTTGGCTCGCTCCACCTCTTCCTGCGAGCCAAATAGCAGTTTGGTCTGCATATCGCCACCTAAACAACGCAATGCGGCAGCGGCAATAACCCCCTCAGGGGCGCCACCTGAGCCCATCATCACGTCCACACCGGACTCTGGCTGTGCTGTAGCCACAGCCGCAGACACGTCACCATCGCTAATCAAACGGATACGTGCACCTGTCGCTCTAACTTCTGCTATGAGCTCACTGTGCCTCGCGCGATCGAGAATGATTACCATCAAATCCTCAACGGCTTTGCCGACGGCCCTAGCTACCTCTTGTATGTTCCAGGTCGCACTTTTGGTAATGTCGATGGCCCCTCTAGCCTGGGGTCCAACCGCCAACTTATCCATATACATATCAGGAGCAGCGAGGAAGCAGCCGCGAGCCGCCGCCGCGATACAGGCGATTGCCTCGCTACCACCGTTTGCGGTGATGGTGGTACCCTCAAGTGGATCACAAGCTATGTCTATGCGTGGACCACTACCTCGTCCCACCGTCTCACCGATGTAGAGCATCGGCGCCTCGTCCATTTCGCCTTCACCTATGACGACCAGACCGTCGAAGTCCATAGATTGAAAAGCGCTGCGCATGGCCGTGACTGCTGCATCATCAGCCGCATTCTTATCACCGCGACCTACCCAACGTCCGGACGCGAGGGCGGCTGCCTCCGTGACTCTGACAAATTCGAGCGCCAAGTTGCGATCCATGACTGCCTCCGTGGTGGTGGTACCTGAATGATCATGTACTAAGTTCATGATCGACGATCAATACCACAAGCGGACATGGGTCAGCTATTTTTACAGTGGCACCACTCCGGTAGCGCCTTAGGAATTACGTAGGAACCTGATCAGTGCCTCCGGAAACCACGCGCCCGCCTCAGGTGCTGGCGTAAGAGAATCTCCCGAACGACACATATAGTCAAAACGCGCCGCCGCGCTATCGCTTGTGCCATCGGAGTCCCCTGGCGGCTTGATCCAGACGAATGCGTCGATGCCAGTCATCGGCTCTGCTTGAGGGAATTTACCAATCGCCGCGTTAGCTACGTTACACCAGCTGCCCCAGATTTGACGTGCCGTTTGGGATCCGTTGCGTCCAGTGTCGATAATAAACCGAGGATTGCTAATACCGACCGCAGTAAGATCCTGGCTTAACAGCTGAACGTAGGTTAATTCGTCACGAGCCGGGTTGGATTGATCGTACCATGGTGACGGTCGGCTGAAATCAAACTGGAGGACGCTGTAGTTAGCAACGTTGGTGGCAAAGCCGCGAATCTTATGCAGGCCACCCGCTTTTTGTAACACCCTTGCCATAACCTGGGCTGCACCGGTGCGATTGCTCGGCCAACCGAGCCAACCACTGTGAGCTACATCGAGGTAGAGGCTGACATGATCTGCCTGCAGCTTCTCAATGGCGTAAACGGTACCTGTCTCGTAATTTGCCAGAACTTCAGTGGTGCATTTACGCTGACCTTGATTTGTCACTATGTTTGGCAACGAGTCCGGCTCAACCACTGCGGCGATCCGTACATTGGTGTGGCTCTTTACTACTGCCGCGAGTTCATCGATGTAGACGCGGTATTCGTCCAGGCCGTTCGGACCACTTAGTTCACCATTCGACGCGGCAGCGGCACAGTCTCGATCGGGAAGATTGTAAACCACAACCGTGGCGGCCACTGGCGATCCAAGGGTCGCGGCCAGGCTCGATGCGGCATCGAGATAAGTCTTGAGGCCCGCGATGGCAGCTTTACGATCGACCCAGAACGCGGTGCTGGTACTAGCGATTTTATCTAGTTTGTCGCTCAGATCCGGAGCTAATGGGATGGTCCCCCGCACCTTGGCTGCATAAGCAGGGTCGACGAAAAAATGACTGCCCGCGTAAGGATTTTGGGTGCCAGTCGTGACAGATGCGTCGGTCGAGCGGATCTCTTGACCTGAGGGAGCGATAGTTTTGTTCGGCTTGTCTTTTTTGAGGCTGCCACACGAAGTATTGGCAAGCAGTAATGACATTATTCCGAGAGGGAAGAGCGCTGTCCGCATCAGAGTACCTCCAAAAACAACCGACATCCAAATTACCGACTTTGCAGGCAATGTGCCAATCTCTTGAATGCTTTGGGTCGTTACGTGAATTCTTGAGTGTTGGTTATATCTCAGTACGCACGGTAAATCCAGCTGACTTGCTGATCGTGCCATGGTCTCGCTTTTACCGCCAAAACTGTCTAAAAAGACGTAGCTACATGTCTAAATCGCGGGCAAGCACGCGGAACGCACGCGAACATCCACTGTACGGCGTAAACCCCTGACTAAATAGGGATTTGGATTTGCCGTGATGACAGATACGGTACGTTGCGGAAACGCTGTCCTCCGCAGGGCTCCAGGCAATCTGAATGATCGATTTACCAACACCATACCGATGCCAGTGCATTCTCGTCTCGTGATCCCAATCAAAATAGACCGGATGCCAAGTGTCACCCTTGAGGGTCTCCACGGTCAGATGAGAAAATCCAGGCCGGTGAGCGTTGTTAGGGTGAGCCCCCCAAAATTCCACAGTTACTGTGTCGCCAGCGCGGTATTCATCTGCCACATCCACCCTCACATCGCCGAACCGACTATTTTGGGGCGCAATGTCGTGAATGGGGATCTTGGGAATCACAAGCTGCTTTGACGACAAATCTGGCGGCCGAGCAGCTGGCGGACGTTGGCGACCGGAAACCATATCATCCGCTAGATTGACGAAAATTTCCGTATATGCAGCTAACGACCACGGCCCGTAAAGGTTGGCTCCCCCCTCGTAGGCCTGTGCTTGGTACTCTTCGCGCGTGGTCACGTAATGAATGTATTCATTTGTCAGACCGCTCAAGACCACATGGCGCACTCCATCAGCAATGAGTCGCCGCTTGATCTCTTGTTTCAGACGATAGCCAGCAACGGTTGTGACTTCAAATGGTGCGCCAATGATGGCTAGGCTGCCAATGCGAATGATTTGGAAGGGCGCTATGCGTGGCGTCCACGGATTGGGCTTAACAAATCCCGTTGGCAGCAGCAGGACCTTCTCTTGGTGACACTCCTGCTCCCGAGGCATCAGAGTAAACTTGGGCCAGGTCTGCCCATAAATTGCGTGCGATTTGAAGATTGGAAACGGCATCCCATTAGGCGTGCCTGCAGCAAAGCTCTCACCTAATACCGCCTGGCAGGTAGTGGCGCTCGCGTCACCGGTAAACGCAGCATCAATCTGCCGGTAAGCAAGATCCTCGTACCTATGCACGGCTGCAACCGGACCAGTCATCACCTCGGAGTCGGGCCTGTGGTACAGTTCAAAAGCTTTTTGAAATTGGCCGCGAGCAGACCACTCGTTGCGACCAAATCCGTCCTTCTCGCTGTCGGGACCATGGGACACATCATAGGGACTAATGTCGCCTGAATTAGCTTGGACAAATCCAGCAACAAACTCATGATCGTGTAGATAAGTAGTACCAAACTTACGCTCAAAAAATTGCGCTGCAACACCCTTATTATCACCACTCACTAGCCTGTTGCTAATCGGTAAAGATACGCCATGGACGGGGAACCAATTGAACGCAGCGATCGGCCGACCATCATCAGATATCGCCTTGATCAGAACCATCTCGGTGTCAGCTTTAGTAGGGAATAACTGCTGCTCCGATTCTGGATTACGTGCAAATGACTCGGGAGATCTGTTGAATTGATAACCAACCAGATGTCCTGTGGCGATGGAGAGCTGTGCCGGCTGTTGTTCACGATGAGCGCGTATGACAGATGCTACGATACCTTCGACTATGGCGTGAAAGTTCTGCGGATTAAATCCTCGCGTCGTTATGTTGTAAAGAGCGTGATGAGCAAATCCACCGGGACCCGCATGGGTATGCGTGGCACTTATCATCAAATTCGTTTCATCGAATACGCCTGGCAAGGCCACGGCCAGGCGTTCAATCACCGCACGCCTGACGCCGTCAAAAATCATTGCTAGATCGGCGTTTATAAAGGCCACAGTCTGCTTCTTGCAGCGATCACTAACGACCAGAGCACGTGACCAAAGGCGAGTATGAATCCCCTCGTCAATTTGACCAAGCTCAGCATATCCCATCATACCTACGCCCACGATAGGTCCGGTAATGTCGCCATGCGCCGCGCCCACTAAGTAACCTTCGCAACTCTTAGTGCCATCATGTGCTGCCACAGCAGTTGCAGCATTCATCACTGACATCACTGAGCACGCAATCGTAGATAGAGCAAATACCAACTGTCGCAGAGTGCGCCACGATTTTCGATTTAATCTGCAGTTTAATGCATTCATGGCACCCTCTAAACGTGGCTCAGTTAATGGGACGCTGCCGTCGGGAGTGGAATCGCCGCGAGCCGCATCACCGTTTCGGCCAATGGCTTCTCTGTTTGATCACCATGACGGGCTAACTCTTCCAGATATAGCCTACCCGTTCCCGGGTCTGCGGCCAAGGCGAGGAAAAGAGCTTCAAGGCCACCCTCAGGCAGGTATTTGCGCTTGTTTTTTGACAAGGCTTTGCGAACTGCCGTTAAATTCGACCCGATAAAATCCCGAGCGAACGATCCCGCGCGACGCTCTCGTTCGCTCAGTTCACCGTGCTGAGCGACGGTCGCCAAATATTCTCGGAGGTCGCTGCGCATCGCTGCCATGGCAGCGAGCGTGTGCTTTCTGAGTGACACCTGTAGTGTCAAGGCTGCCGAGTGCTGGGCTTTCGCATCAGTCCCTAAGAGGACCGGTGCCAATGCGGCAGCCACGTCGTCCTTTTGCTCCTTGGGTAGCGTGAGGATCCTCGCCCAAGCCCTGATACGGTCGCTATCGCAATCAGTTTTGATCAGGTCAACCACCGCGGCAGGCGTCGTACCACGACCCCATTCAATAGGCGCAACCAGCTTTTCTAACTCAAGAAATAGCGTTGGGGCCACCAGAACAACGGCCGCGCTGGTCAACAACACCCGAAGTACCCGAGGGAACCATCTGGCGCTCCCCGCCACCCCAACGAGAGTCAGACCTAAAAGAATGAGTGCGGCGAAAATAAGGGGAGACACCATGGCAACCTGGCCGGTATACCACTTGACCTGTCCATGAGCCAAGATTGCCAAAGCTATGGCAATCGCACTGAAGATCGCGATAAGTATCAGATCCCACTTATATTTTCTGATTAAATCAGAAGCTTTCATGGCTGCCTCATAATTAAAAAACAAAGAAGAATCCATACATACACTTTAAACCTGGCAATTGGCGACATTAAAAGATAAAGAAGGCCCACCTTAATGATGCTCCGGACCGAATTTTTAATTTTTTTAAGGAAGGATAGTAATGCTTAATCAAATAAATACCGACCAACAGTCGGGGTTCTCATCCCTTGGACTCGACAGTCGGTTGCTATCTATCCTTCAGGGTCTCGGACACCAAGAACCTACCCCTATTCAGAAAGCGGCGATACCGTTCCTACTAGCTGGGCGCGACATGGTTGGTCAGGCTGCCACAGGCACTGGGAAAACCGGCGCATTCTCCCTGCCTGTTGTGCATATGATTGGCCAAGAGAAATCGCGTCCCAATCAACCTCGCGCGCTTGTATTGGTCCCAACCAGAGAACTTGCCAATCAAGTGTGCGAGTCCTTGCTGCGTTACGGCAAGGGAATCAACCTGCGCGTTACCGCGATTTATGGTGGACAGTCCTACGATCCGCAAATTCGTTCCCTAAAACGCGGGACTGACGTGATCGTCGCGACCCCGGGTCGGGCTTTAGACCATCTTGAGCGCGGCACTATGGATTTGAGCGCGATCAAGGCGCTGGTGCTTGATGAAGCTGACGAAATGCTCGACCTTGGGTTCTTAGAAGATATCGAATCCATCATCGATCTGACCCCTGAAACGCGTCAAGTCATGCTGTTCTCGGCCACCATGGCACCAAGAATAGCAGCGATTGCTCAACGTCATCTCAAAGATCCCGCACGTGTCAGTATCGCCAAAGACGCTAAGGATACGGCGACCTTACCCAAGATCAGACAAACGGCTTTTGTTGTTCCGCGTCCACGCAAACTTGAGGCACTTTGTTCTCTTATCGAGCTTGAGACTCCCAAGGCTGCCATCATCTTTTGCCGCACGCGCGAAGACGTGGATCTGCTGGCCGACACACTCAAAGAGCGTGGGATGAGAGCAGAATCGCTGCATGGCGGCATGAGCCAGCAACAAAGAGAACGAGTGCTCCATAAACTCAGAGCGGGTCATGCTGAGCTAGTGGTTGCCACCGACGTGGCAGCGCGCGGCCTTGACATTGAACACCTCTCGCATGTGGTCAATTTTGACGTTCCATCGGCACCCGAAGCCTACGTGCACAGGATCGGTCGCGTAGGTCGCGCTGGTCGTGAAGGTACCGCCCTCACCATGTCAGAACCTCGCGATAAGCGCTTGATGCTGAATATCGAGCGACTTACAAAACAAAAGATCCCAGTCGGCAGACTACCGACTCCAGCTGACCTTGAAGACAAACGACGGAATGACACCAAGTCCAAACTCATGGCGGTACTAGGTGACGAGCACTTGGCAAGCTACGAGGCACTGATCGATGCCATGCTGAAAGAAGGCGAAACAACAGGCCTTACGCTCAAACAAATTGCCCTGGCTGCCGTGAAAGTTGTCCACTCACATTCAGCGCCAAAGAAAACCCGCCAAGAAGCCACCGTGGTTGCTGAACGCTTGGAGCAACGGGGAGACCAGCGCCAAGATCAAAGGTTTGACCTAAGGCAAGGCAAACAAAGGGGCAAAGGTAGACCCTCCAAAAGGCGTGCTCACTTCCACTGAGAGCATGGCTGACTTTTGCATTTGCGCACTGTGCCGCACGTGGTACGGTGCGCGCCATTGTCAGATCCGCATCGCGGATGGCATCACCCTAAAGAAGCTGAGATGTCGCCATGGATCGAAAAAGCCAACCCAGAGAACGAGTCGTCAATCTACGAGCCATCGGTAGCCAGGGTCGAGATAACACCAAGTCTGAGGGTCCAGTGCAAGAGATCATCGGGATCGCTCTGGGCTTTCGCGTTGTTTTCACAAACGAGGCCGAAGTCTGGACCGTGCGCGGGATCACGCGCGACGGCTCCCCGTCGACTGAAGACATTGGGGAACTGACCTTTATCCTGTTACCAGGCGACGTTGAGCCGGCGACTGCTGTTACGGGATTCATCGCCCCACCGGCTCCTTATGTGTTGGCCGTCCCTGAGGAAGTGATGCGGCAGCATATTCGGGGCATGGTGGTACAGCTAGGTTACGACCTTGATGGCTTTTATGTGTCCCTTGGAGTTGGGGGCAAGGCTCACTTTTTTGAAGAGTTCGGCCGGCACTGAAGTCTTGGCTTCTGTCCAATTACCAGGCAAAAGCCTTGATAAACCTAGATTCAGGCTTGAATCTACGCCGCAGTTCCTCTGTGGCTAGCTTCACCTCTTTAGGTTGACCAAGGCGCAGGGCGTCGACCAGTACCAAAAGCTCGTAGAGACCAGGATCGTTCTTAACTGCCTCCGGAACGGAACGGTAGAGGGGCTCTACCTCCTGACCTCTGGCCGGTCCGTCCGGACACGGCCACACGGATAGGTCTTCCGTGGTCACGACGAGCTTGCCAGACAGCGGGGCCGCACACGGTGTCGTCAAAATGCCGCGCCCGAGTGCTCCTCTTCTGACAGGGAAAACGTATTTGAGGCCGAATAATAGGAATTCTAAAATTGCCTGGTGCTGCGGCTGCCTCTGCTCGTCCAGAAATCCCACTGCTACAGACCGCGCAAGCGAGTTGGAAACCTCGGCACGACTGAGGCCCAGTTGATCTGCAAGGTCACCCTGCTTCCAAGGTTTATCGCCTAGCGCAACAAGCTTCAAAACAATCAGTATATCCTGCGACTTGATGCCCACTGTAGCCCTCATTGTTTATGCTTAGTGAGTTCATGAATCGTAAATTATGAGCACTTAACTTCTTCATCATATAACAAAAACACTAGGCCATAGGCTTTTGCATGGGGCAGGCAGTAGACGCTCGCGCGGGTCAAAGGTAAAATGAAGGCTATCCCCTTGAAATAAAATGCGAGATGAACTCGAGAGATGCTGGCGTGGCGGACGAACAACAAACGACAAAGCAAATTGCCCTCAAGTTTCTTGTGTCCGAGGATGAATCAGCCAAGATTCGCAAATGGGTCAACGAAGAGCTAATACGGCGCAACGTCCAGGTCGATCAACCCTTGACCGAAGGGGTCAAAGACTTGCGCTCGGACGTTCGCGTGCAGCTCCAAAATGTCGAGTGCACCATGATCACCGAACCAGGCAAAACCCTACCCGAGCAGAGCTTTAAATGCTTTGTAGATGACCTATCAGCTGGGGGCGGCTGCGTGACCATCCCCCAAGCTCAACCATTGGTCAAAGGCGGGGGCTTTCGCCTGGAGCTCAAATTCATAGCGCAGGACTTTAGTGTCCACGGCAAAATCGTGGGCTTGAGGAAGTTCTAACCTGGTCAACAAAAACACTGGCCATCACCACGGTAAGTCGAAACCTCGGCCTCTATCCTATCACCACGTACCAAGCTTAAATGGTTAAACCTCTCGCACAGCTCTCCAGCCTTGGCATGCCTGAAGATGACTGGATCTCCAATTTGCAACGGGACCGATGACCTAAGCGAGGTTTGAACCTCCCCGGCACCGAGAAGCTTAATCAGCCGTGTGCCCTTGGGCAGTATCGGTGTGGGTTGTTTATCTTCGCTAGTTGGACCGGAGGCTATGTAACCGCCACCTGAACAGGCATAGATTCCGGGCCTGGCGATCCGCACCACTGGTAGCGCAAAACCCGCTGCCGGCTGGTGGCGGAACTGAGCATAGTGATCGAATAGACCTGGAGCATAAAGCCCAGATCCCACGGTCAACTCGGTGACCGAGGTATCAAGCTTTGTCAGCTCAATGCTTCCCGTGCCCCCCCCATTCACAAATTTGAGATCAAAACCCTGGCGCCCTAGTTCATCAACTAACTGCCGGCGCCGCGGAAAACATTCCCGCCTGGCATACCATTTGAGCAGTTTAATGATCATATTCTTGAGTGGCGCTCCAGGTACGGCATCTGCCACTCCTGCCAACTGCGCCTCATAGCCCATAACCCCAATTAAGCGAACTCCGGCCGTAGTATGAATGCGCTTGATCAGAGGCTGAGCGTCATCGGCGCAGGTTATCGGTGACCTGTAAACGCCAAAATGCAGTCCGGGGAACACCGTCGATAGATCTATATCAAGGCACAGTGGCGCCTTAGTCCCAATCTGCGTGGCTAAGGCGCCAAGAATTTCCACGTGTCGGTGGTGATCGACCATAAAAGTGATCTGCTTGCCCGCTTTGACATGATTCAAGCAAGGCGTCAGCTCAGAGGCTTCGACGCTTGGATAACCGATCAGAATATCGTCTATGCCCTGCTCAACCAGATAACACGCCTCTGCAGGGGAGTAGGCCATGACTCCTCGAAAGCCAGGAAAACGATCCAATATGTATTTGATGATGGCGACGCTGCGAATCGATTTCGTCGCTATCCGCATCGGCATTCCTGCCGCCCGCTCTTGAAGTGCGCTGGCATTGATATCTAGCTGATCGAGATCAACAAAGGCGAGTGGTAATCTGCGACTTAAGAATAGATTTTTATAAAACTCGTAGGACTGATGAAGCATGCCCAATGTATAACGCAAAATGCAGTCTAGGTCAAAAAACCAACCTAGAGAATCGGGACAACATTTGGCTCGACTACAGCACCGTCTTGCAAGCTTTGACACGAACTCTTACTGTCCGGCATTACTTCCACATGCAAGACACAGGTCTGAACTGATTCTGCGCTACGGAGAAAGTCATAGCTTAGTCCACCAAATTCTTGACCAGTAAAATAGCGAAGCGCCCAGTCTAAAGTAGGTACGCCATCTTTTTGCGCTAAAGGTAATGCACGCATTTGCTCCCAGGACCAATTGCCGCTTCTAGTAGTTACCTGCTCCGTCAGGTCATCGATAAAATCAAGTTCCTCAGCTTTACCGAAAGTCTCCGATACGATAGCACCTTCCCTAGAACCGTCACTTTGGCGGTCAATGTTTGGCTTCCTCATAGATCGCGTATCGCCCCTCAAACGTCCTGTAAGATTCACGATCTTGGGATACAAATTGACCATGGCACGATATTTTTGCTGGTGAATCAGATGCGTGGCCGTAAGGTATACACGGTAATTGCAGCCCGGATTTTGCAACACTGAGGCGCTGCAAGAGACGCGTGCCATACGTGGCTTGGCTGCCACCGATGGTCCGAAGTTAAAAGTTGCGCCGCCACCGTCTCCCGGCATTATTTGTAACCCTGGAGCAGCATCCTGCCACAATTTGGTAAAACTGGGATCCAGGGGAATGGTGCGCTCATAATTAACGCGATGGGTAAAGACATCAGACGTTGCCGACACGCTGGCAAGCACCGTCTCTCGCGTCAGAAACTTTAGGGCTCCGGAATCATCTAGTGATGCTGTCACCGCACTGGATGTGTTGGCGTTGGAACTAGATGCTGCCCTGGGCCACGCCATTGCTTCAGGCACTCCACCCAGCGACACCGGATAGACGGCCTCTGGCTCGAGACTCCAGTGGCTAAAACTGTAACTTACAGGCGCAGCTGAGTCTCGGACCCGACAAGACGCACCAACACCGCGACTATGTTGGCTAGAGATAACCACCTGATCACCATCCTGACGGAAAATCCACGGTCTTCCGCAGTCATTGAATGGCAACTCAAATCCCATCAGTTCGGCTATGTTGATCAGTCCTATGTGATCATGGCGGTCATCTGATTTAGGATCGAGCCCCATGATCGTCTTAGCAATCGCTAGGCGGATCGTTTGTTCCTCATGAACCTGCTCCCGATCACGAGAATCAACACCCGCGAGACTAATCGCATGATTATCCGGTCCAGATGCAAGGGAGCTTGATTCACTCCGAATTCCTAAGCGAGGTTTACACGCAGACATAATGGTCGCAGTAGTCACCAATGCGACTACTAGCGGCGCCCTGCGCAACCTCAGGAGTGTTATCTTATGTGCCTGCATCTCTCTATCATACCGCAGTATTCAAGCGATAGCATAGCCACAGGCAAATCTTAATTGGATCAAAAGGAGGTCAAATCCAACCGCGCTCGACGGCATATTTCTCGCCGACGACGTAAAAGGACTCACCGGAAGAGATAATCCTGCCCGTGAATGCCTGCTCATTAGGACATGCTGTAATCTGAGCATCGAAAGACATGTCACGATCCTCGTCCGAGATCTTGACGAGAATCCGTAGATTGCTCTCGTTAGCGAATTCCGCCCGCAGAGCGGCAATCTCACTTTCAGGCGCAACCATGACAAACTTACCTTTACCGCACTCGCCATCACATGATCGGTAAATGGTGTGGAGAATGATCACTCCACCATTTTCAATCCCAATCTCGGTCAAGCCTGCAGCACTGAACTCACGAGGCGACAGGTCGTCAGCTAAAGCGACGCGGGGGCTAGCCAAAATCATGAAAAATATCGAGGTTGCGATGCCAGCAACCAAGTGAAAATTCCGAATCATGCATCGCTCCTATCGCGTCTCAATGGCGATCTATCGTAGATGTTCATCATCATGTCTACAAATAGCGGAATGTCACCGCTATTTCGGGGGTCGTCTTTAAGCTCAATAATTTCTTTGATGGCGCCAGAGAGAACGTCGTGAATCCGTTCCAATGTCCGCTGATCGATCGAGGCAGTGGCGTGGAATAGCCTGGCTGCTTTCGTTCCAATGAGGCTGCGGTCGAAGTGGTCGGCTGACAGCTTCATTTGCGCTAAAGCCATATCGCAGTCACTCGAAAGCATCGCCGGCAAGCGATAGACGGTGTCCCCGCCGACTCGCTCGACCTCCAGAATCCCGTGCTCCACCAACTCGTCAAGGGCCTCAAGACCGCGCTCACCAGTGATCCGCTGCACGGTCTCGCGCGTTGTGCCCTTGTCGTTCTGGGCCAAGTTGAGAATATAGTTGTGAGGGTCCCGTACATAAAATGCCTTAAGTATCTCCTGTCGAGGCGCCGCGCTCAGATAGGCATCAGCCTGAATCCCACTGAGGTTAACTGCGATCTCTGGGTAATACCTCTTAATGAAATCGAGTTTTTCCTCAGTCGACAGGGCCACGTCAATAATCTTTAACACAGGCTCTGCCGTGGGGTTACCTTCCCGCTGGTATAATCGACGCAACGTGGTATAGCTGACACCCGAGGCTCTTGACAAGGTCGCTAACGAGCGGCTCCGATGACCGTTCAGGTAGCGGTCAATAACATTCCGTAAATTTTCTGAAAGCTCTCCCGTGGTCGTCACGGTGCCCCTCACTTTTGAATTGGAATGTCCTCTGTTAGTCTGACTACCATAAATCCAAATCTTTGCTCAAGTCATCACAATACTTTGCAGATTTTTAAAAAAAATACCAAGCACGAATTAACCACGGTGGCGACAATTTGACGCCATGGCGGCTAATCTTCTGGTGATCGCACCACCATCCTTGACGTTAACGAGCCCCCCGTGGCAACACAAGAAGAGCAGATATTATTCGATAGTTAGTCGTCAAAATGTACGTGAACACCTTGGTTAGACACCCCTCAATGCATGTGCCATCACCCGCGTTTCCATGCTCGAAACGCTGACCCTGGGCCAAACCCCCACGGTTCTCGTCCCAAAGACCTCCTTAGCTCCGCGATTACAGATAGTTAGCTGCATAAGCCAGGGTGTTCACGGCAAACTTTAGTCGTCCCCCGACTCCAGTCTTTCCAGCTGCCTGATCCGCTCCTGATCTGTCGCGGCAATCGTCAGTCCGATTGCAAACATAAGGTCATCACTACTTTGCGCGGGAGCCAGGGCAGATGACGGCATGCCTAGGTCAGCCATGCGTGATCTTTCACCCAGTTGCCTTTCGATAACAAGCTCAATGATCGTGATGCTGATCAAACTGACACCTATCGCCACCCAACGACGGTATCGCAATTGCCATTTCGGAAAGGCGTACCGCTGCAGTCGCAATAGCAGGATGTAAATGATGGCACCGTAGCCAAGATGTTTTAGAAATTTAGCCCCAGCGAGATTGTGTAGGTTGTAAACCACAGACGGCATGAAGTGACTCACCAACCTCTCAGCAACTAGACTAAGACTAATCAGCAATAGCACCTTATGGAAATTAAATCTTTTGACGTTTACTTTGCAGAAAACAGAAATCACCAGGGCAACGGCAGATATTTGTAGCCACAGCAAGATCGCTCTCCCTGCTAGCTCACTTAGCTTCTCCGGTGGCCAGTACCACAGGTACTGTTCCATCGTTGGAACAAAAACACCCACTAAGAGTGCGATTAAAAGCGAGGCAGCTATTTTGAGAGCTAGCCAATGAGCTGGTTCGCTGTGTTCATGTGGCAGGAGTTTACTGTCATGCGTTCTTTCTAGAATATCCGCGGTTATAAACTCGATCTGCACATCGCCAAACACTATCGATTCACGCGCTCCGATTTTAACTTCTTTTACTTTACCGCCCGCCTGCCAGATGCCATTAGTACTGAAAAGATCTTTGAGTATGTAGCCGTCGCTGGTTTGGTGCACCTCGGCATGACGGGCAGACACACTAGGATCGTCAACCCTAATACCACAATGCATCGATCTGCCAATAACACAGGGAAACACCTCGACTTTGTGTGTCTCCACATGATCAGACCCATGCACTTTAACGAGTATCATTTGTGATCCCAGGCAATGCTATTGATGATCGTTCGCAGTATAGCGAGAGCGTTATGAGCCGAAAATCCGAGGAAGCTCCCGGATACCAGTAGGGCAGTGCGCTGAGCAGAGGACGCGACAAGCTCGAACTCAAGGTTATAGGCCTCAGCATAAGGCACAAAACCATTGACACAGTAATGAACTCTCAGACCAACATTTTTTGGATTGACGAGATCTAACTGGCGGCAGCGTAAACTTGTAGTAAATCTTTCGACCTTATCGGCGATGGCAAAAGGCTGGTCCTCAAGTTCGTCGTTCAATTGGTGTAGAAATTGCCATGCATTCAGATTTCTATTCTCTATAGCCTGATATCTCAGTCTAAAAGTTCCCGCATCGAGATCTCGTTTTATAGGCATCGAGCCAGATAAATAACATTGCTCCGTGATGACCTGCGTCTGATCGCGAGGACCACTCTCTTGCGAATGCCAGCACTTGACAATTTTAGTTGGTTTGAAGATGTTCCAGCTACCAATTTTCAGCGTCGCATCACTCTCCCGCAAAACATTCGTCGCGATCTCTTCTTGTACTCGTTCTAGTTGTGCTCGCATGGTCTCATCGAAATCGTCATGATCTTCAGGCCTACTTAGTGAAGCTTTTTTCTCGCGCATGAGAGTCCGTAGTGATTCGTAAGGTATAGCGAACGCTAAGCTTTGAGAGTCCGCTCGGAGGGACACGTTAACACCAATCACCTCGCCTGCGTCGTTGATGGTCGGACCACCACTCATCCCCGGATTAAGGGGAATCGACATCTGAATTTTGCGATACGGACCAGCCTGCATCAGTCCATTGAAATTGCCTTCGCTAACGGCTTTGTTTAGATCTTCTGGCCAGCCAATGGAGTAAATCTTGTCACCACTTTCAGGTAGTCCATGCGCAAACTTAACCGCCCTGTTGAATGTACGGTCAACTTGTACCAGAGCCAGGTCATTAACGGCGTCAATAGCCACAACTTCCGCTGGAATCGATCTATCTCCATCGATTAGATATAAGTGATATTTTTTTGGGTCGTGCAACGCATAGGCAACAACATGGAAATTAGTTGCCAAAATCCCGGCTGCATCAACAACAAAGCAAGATCCGTAAGCAGCTTTTGGCGAGTTAGCATCGGTAGCGATCTTGATTTGGAAAACGTCGGCCAGGACACCTGCCACAGACTTAGTATTGGTTGGCATCGACTCAGACGCAAATGCATGCGCCGCATCCATCGCTATCACAAAAAAACATGCTAAGGCTAAAGATCTCGGCGATCTAAGATAGTCATTGATCAGTGCTCTCAACGAGTCCTCTTCAAATTATTTACAATTGCTTGGATACTTCCGAGTATACCAGAACTTGGTCGACCAATTAGCCTCTGCGTTTGCTTGTGCCAACCAAAGGATTTTGTTTACAATAGAGACTGTGCCAAGATGCTGGTGAAAGCTGTAAAGGAGTTCCACCATGAGGTTGACCAAAGCTTTGCTGTTCGTCGCAGCATTTGCTCTTATCCCCGGTTGCGCCACCAAAAAAGGCGACGAGGACGGTGAGGAAGAGGAAGAGGGCAAAGAAGGTGAAGAGGCTGGCGGCGAAGATAAAAGCTCTGAGTCAGGCGGCGATGGGTCATCGGACCAAGCCGCTGCTGCGGCGCCAGCTCCAGCTCCAGTACCGCCACCCGCTGCCGTCGCAGTACCGCCACCGGCTGCACCCAAAGCACCATCACCTGTGACATTTCCAGCTGCTGCACCTAAACCTGCAGCACCCGTTGCAGTTGCACCGCCAAAACCGGTAACCGCACCCGTTGCAGCGGCTGCCCCAGCTGTGGCGGCAGCTCCAGTCGCTAAACCAGTCGCAGCGCCTGCAGCAGTTGCACCCGTGCCAGTTGCAGCAGCGGCAGCTGCTCCAGTGGCTAAACCAATCGCGGCGGCACCTGTTGCGGTGCAACCTGCTGCTGCAAAACCTCTAGCCACTGCTCCCGTAGCGGCAGTAGCACCCGCGGCCGCAGTTGCGGCCCCAGCTCCAGCACCGCTGCCGGCTCCCGCACCGCCGCCCGCACCGAAGGTGTACCCTGGATTTGATGGACCAACTGTCACACGTTATGTCCGCGTCGTCGCCATCAAAGTCCGAGCGGCCCCATCCAAGGATGCTCCCGTCGTGGGATGGGTCGCCCAAGGTGACAAGGTTGAGGTCGTACTCAATGGCGAATGGGCTAAACTTACGGACTCCGGGCATTATCTGACCACGAAATACCTCGTCAACAAGCCGCCCAAATGAACTACTGGGTCTGGCCAGCGCCCTAGCCGCGCGCTGTGCCAATCATGTGTTCGAGACGATTAATCGCTAGGGTCAGCGTCTCGAGCTGCGGACCAAAAGAAAACCGCACATAATTCTTAAACCTGGAAGCGCCTCCCTTGCGGCGCTTGCCAGGGTTTACGTCAAAAAACTCACCGGGAACTGTAATCACTTGTTGGTCTAGTGCCGCACGAAAAAAGCTCATGCCTTCGCTGATCGAGGTGGGCAATGTGGCTACGGATCCCCAAGCGTAGAAGGTGGCCTCGGGCTGGTGATCAAACTGCACACCAAGACGGCTCAGCTCTTTCAGTAGATAATCTCGCTTGGCTCTAAATACGGTCTGGATCGCCGAGGTCTCGGCGTAGACCACAGTCGGATCGAGTAAGGGTAACGCTGCACGCTGCAGTGGCTTCGATCCGCCACCATCCAAAAACGAACCGGCGCTTGCTAAGGCCTCAATAACTGTACGAGGACCCACAGCCCAAGACACACGCCACCCTGGGTAGCGCCAATTCTTGGTGAACCCATCAAATAGCAACACGGGATCGCGTTCAACGTCTTCGACGTAGCGCGCGGCACTCGCTATGTAGGCCTCTTGAGCTGGGCGCGAGTAAACATAGTGCGAATAGAATTCATCGATGAGTAACGTACAGTCTAGTTCTCGAGATAACCGCACCCAATCAGCCATGACCTCACCATCGACAAGCTTACCGGTGGGATTACATGGGTTAGAAAAGAGTAAACCGGATAAGCCACGACCAACGATTTCGCGGCGGAGATCCGCCAAGGAAAACTCGTATTTGTTGGCACCTTCAAGCAATATCGGAATTGCGGTAAAAGCCTTGAAGATGTCTAGGAGCTCCTCGTAGGCCGTGTAGTCGGGTAGAAAGTGCCCCAAGTTTACCTGCCCAAGACTGGCGGCGGCTCGCGTCAAAAGCGTACGCCCACCTCCAGCTATACATACATTTTCAGCGCTGTATTGGGACCTCATACCGCGACGAAAAAGTTGATTGTATAGGGACGCAACGGCATCGCGAAGCTCCCAAAGACCGACCGTTGGAGCATATTCCTGATCGTCGGGGCGCACCGTAAGCTCTTCGACTCTCTTGGCAGCGCCTGCAAGGGCACCTGTTTCAGGCTGACCCTGCCCGAGATTGCACCAGAGCGGGTCATGCGGCCGAAATCCCCTCTCCTGTGCTTCGGTAGTCACATAGATGACCCCAGTTCTTGGTACGGGACGAAATGCAGTCGGCGGCTTAATCGCGTGCATGTGACTATAATCCCTGCCTTTTAGTTCGATCGGCCAGTAAAACTACCATTTAATTCTACCATCAAATCAAGCGCGACAGATCTAATCCGATAAAAAGAAGGGGAGTAGGGCCACTAACGAGCTGCGCGCGTTTCACCAAGAGGGCCGCAACTGATTTATATACGCCTCATCACAAGTATGTTTTTGAGCTGCCTGCTGCTAGCTTGCGTCACCACGACTGTGGCCAAACAGGATCCAACTCCGTTCGTAACCGACAACGAATTTCGCTCCTGGTTCGCCTACTATTATAAAGACCCACACCCGGAGCGGATCACCGCGGCTCTGTCTTTCATGAAAAGGCACGGTTACCTCAACGAGAACTCAAAACGCTACGGTGATATACCAGTGATTGCTAGCATCTTTCTGGGACAGATATTTGCGGCAAACGATCAATCGCTAAGCAGATGGTCGGAAAGCTGGCAAAACTTGGGTCCAAACGAATGGTACGTCATACTGGTCAGCCTGCGCATGGCCGACAGGCCACAGGCAATGCGCCTATTGAATGACAATCTCAATAAAGTCGATCGTGACCATCAACAAAGACTCATAAGTCTACGCAAGACCGACATCCATACGTTAGACCCGTTGACGGCCGAAGTCGTCACAAGCCGCCAAATCAGTCTACTTTGGTCGGGTTTTAATGCTACAGGCGATCTTCGCTACGCGCAGCGCGTCGTTGATACGATTCATCTATTTGGTGCTGACGACCCGAGCGCTCAAGAAATTGGTGAAACAGCTCTGATGAGCCTAGCAACCCATGTCATCCAACACGAGGCAGTCAGTCGCCTGTGCCTCGAGCAAAGGCAAAAACACGAAGATCCCCGCACCAGGCTTCTCTTGGAAGCTATGTTGGCAGCCATCGTGAATGCAGCTGAAAAACGGGGACGCGATTCAATCAGTCACTAAGGATGAGCCTTATGAGATTTCTGGCTAGTTCTAAGTACAAAGTTTTCGTACTAACCCTGTGCTGGATATTGATTGGCCTCCTACCAGACTCCGAGGCGTCTGCAGGTACAGCGGGAACAACGTCACCGTCTGAACCAACCGACTACACACTCCTTAGTCACGATCTCGACGTAACAGTCATACGTGCGGGTGCCCATAATGGAGAAAAGCCGAATAACTACGTGTTCAAGGTTACGGCTTATGGTCTGAGCAATGTGCCAGAGGAAAAAGCCAAAGACCTAAAAGAAAGGAAAAAGGTCACTGCGGAACTAGGGACATTCGGTGAAACTAAATTAGACCCTCTGGCCTACTGGCGCCAAGACAGCAAGGTCAAGGACCTTAAACAGCTACGCGTCGACGGTAAAGCCGTGCGCGATCTAGTAGCAAAAACTATGTCTGAGCTGCAAATTTCAGAAAATCAAGTTGCCATACAGACAGACATCAGTTTGATCGCAAAGCGCAAAAAATACTACGTACTGAATGATGATCAAGTCATCGCCACCGTCTCTTTTACACCTTTGGTCAAAACGGGGGCGGGAGTCACATCATCCGATCAATCTTTTACCATGACAGACGACAAAGGAGCTGTGGCAAAGTTAAATGTCCACTTTAGCTCTACCGCGGGTACCGCAGAAAAAGCCGCCAAATAAAAACCTCCCGCAGAGAGCTTTGCAACCATCCGCGGGAGATTCCTCTAGTTAGTGAGTTCTGCTCATTTCACCGAATGGTGGAATAGCATCTCGCGGTACTTAGGTAAGGTCCAGAGCTCATCGGCCACTTCCTGCTCCGCCCGATCTGCTGCAGCGCGAAGCTTAGCAGCCGCTGGCTTGCACTCTCTGACAATGTGCGCAACCTTGGCTGCCTCGTCATGCGTGTCGGCAAGCTTATCGAGCGAACGCTTAAGTGCGTCACACTGCTGCAGAAGATCCGCAAATGCAGTTTCAAGCGTAGCAGTCCGACGGCCTAGAGCCGACTTCAAATTATCATTCTTAACGTCACGTTGAACGTTGTAGGTTCGCTCCAGTTGCTTTTCCACCGCTGGGACCACATACTCGTTGATCAGTGCTACCGTAGTATCAAGCTCGATCTCCATGGTCTTGATGTATCGCTCAAGCTGTACATTGTAACGTGAGACGATCTCCTCGCGGCTTAGAACCTTAGCAGCGACTAGGAATTCCGTCGCTTTTTCATCGTTCCAGATCGCAAAGGCATCTGCGGCCGAATCAATAATCGGCAAGCTACGGCGTTTAGCCTCTTCGCGCCACTCAGCAGAATAATTGTTACCGCTAAAGAGGATATGCTTGCTCTCGCTGATAAGCTCACGAACCAGCGTAATCACCGCCTCATCGCGCGTACCAGTTTTAGCTATCAGAGCTTTAAGACGGGTCGAAGCCTCCCCCAACGCATCAGTCACAGCTGCATTAAGGACTGACATGGGCACTGCCACGTTAGCCGAGGCTCCAACTGCGCGGAACTCAAACTTATTACCGGTGAAAGCAAACGGACTAGTCCGGTTTCTATCGGTGTAGTCTTTTGAAATATCGGGAATATGACTCACGCCGAGGTTGATAATCTCACGCTCAGAGCCGCGGGCTGCTTCTCCTTGAGCAATCGTTTCGAAAATTTTCTCGAGCATAGAGCCAAGGAAGATAGAAATGATAGTTGGTGGTGCCTCGTTACCACCGAGGCGCAAGTCATTACCCGGACTCATGATCGACGATGCGAGCAGGGCCGCATGCTTATGGACAGCCCGGATCACTACTGCTGCAACCGCAAGGAAGCGCAAATTCTGGTGTGGCGTGTGACCCGGGTCAAGAAGGTTCTCACCCTTGTCGTTGGACATCGACCAGTTGCAGTGCTTACCACTGCCGTTGATTGCAGCAAATGGCTTCTCGTGCAGTAGACACATAAAACCATGACGAGCAGCCACTCGCTTCATCGTCTCCATGGCGAGTGTGTTGTGATCCGATGCAATCGACATGCTCTCAAAGATCGGCGCCATCTCAAATTGACTGGGAGCCACCTCGTTATGCCTTGTCTTGACCGGAATGCCGAGACGGTAAAGTTCTCGCTCTAGGTCTTCCATGTAAGCAATCACACGGCTAGGTATGGAGCCAAAATAGTGGTCCTCCAACTTCTGCCCTCGAGCGGTAGGAGCACCAAGAAGCGTACGACCGGTCATCATCAAGTCCGGACGTTTGGCAGCTACTTCACGATCGATTAGGAAGTATTCCTGCTCTGGTCCCAGGGTCGCCATCACTGACTTGACGTCAACATCGCCCAGTAGCTTTAGAAAGGCGCAAGCCTCTTGAGACAAACTCTGAACCGACCTGAGTAACGGCGTCTTATTGTCCAGGGCTTGGCCATGGTAGCCAAAGAATACCGTGGGGATACACAGCGTGCGTGCTCCAGCTGCATTCTCTACGATAAATAAAGGAGACGTCGGATCCCACGCTGTATAACCACGAGCTTCAAAAGTTGAGCGCATGCCGCCCGAGGGGAAACTGGATGCATCCGGCTCACCTTGGATGAGCATGCTGCCAGTAAAGCGCTCAATCACCTTGAGCTCTGAGTGATTGGAGTGTTGAATCGAAATGAAAGAATCGTGCTTCTCCGCGGTCAAACCAGTCATCGGTTGGAACCAGTGGCAGAAGTGGGTGGCACCTTTACGAACCGACCAGTCCATGATGGCCTTAGCGATAGCATCGGCTGTCTCTTTAGACAATTTACGCCCGTGCTCAAGCGTCTTCATCAGCTCACTGAACGCATCGCGCGGCAACCGCTCGCGCATTTCACCAAGACCAAATGTCAGCTCGCCGAAATATTCGGAAATAGGCTGCGCTAGAGCATCTTTAGCACCTGATGTACCGGCAAAATTATTAATACTGTCTGCTGCCATAACGTCGTCTCCTCACTCTTCCTGAATCTAAATTGATGACTCTAAGAAACGTCAAAGAACTTGGCACTCCGCGAATACGGCAGGTTTGCGCGGCTCGTCAGATGCACCGTTGGCGGATTATGGCGAAAATACTCGGCAAAAAGCAAGTAAAATGCCGGAATTAAAAAAGGCGCACCCATCACGAGTGCGCCTTCATCGCTATCTTAGTGTCTGGATTACCAGCGATTGCCGCCGCGATCGCCACCGCGACCACCGCCGCCGAATCCGCCGCGGTCACCGCCACGGCCGCCGCCGCCGTAACCACCGCCGCCGCCGCCGCCGCCACCGCTACGTGGCGGACGCTCTTGCGCCTCGTTGACCTTGATGGTACGGCCATCAAGTTCTTTGCCGTCCATCTCACTCATAGCCGACTGGGCGTCGCTATCGGAGGCAAAAGTGATAAATCCAAATCCGCGGGAGCGACCAGTTTCACGGTCAGTGATGACCTTTGCTTCGCTGATCTGACCAAACTTCGCGAACGCTTGGCGCAGACCTTCATCGTCCGTACCCCAGCTCAACCCACCCACAAAAAGCTTCTTAGACATCCTGACTCGCTCCTCTCATCGGCATGGCTAGCGACCATGCACTCCCCTTACGTCCTGACCCGTCAGCATGCCGCTGTGGGTACCCGGTGGTGGCCACGATGACCGCCTTCATACCGGATATATGATTATCTTATAAATTGTAACTTAATTCAGTAGCCGTCTCCATCACCGCCCAAGCTCACGTAGGTGGCCTGCCCGATTTGAAATTATTTTCCCTTTATTTTCAATATCCTAGGAAAATCGCAACGTTTGGCTTAAACGGTTCCATGATTCAGGAAACAACCATGGTCTTGACGTTTAGGAACTCAAAAAGACCGTGTCGCGCCAGCTCACGCCCAAATCCCGATGCGCGCACACCGCCAAATGGCAGCCGCGGATCCGACACCACCATGCCATTTATTGCAACAAATCCGGCATCCAATTCGTAGCGCGCTAGGCTCTGAGCTCGCTCTACATCGCGACTGAAAATCGCCGCCCCAAGTCCGTAGCGCGTTTGATTGGCTAGTGCCAGGGCCTGCGCCTCGTCCTCGGCTTTAATGATCGGCGCAACTGGGCCAAAAACCTCGTCGTTAAAAACAGGCATGACCGGCTTAATTCCCGTCATTACCGTTGGTAGATAGAAAAAACCGGAGCCCCCTTCGGATCTTCCACCGAGTTCTACCTTGGCCCCTTGTGCCACGCTCTCATCTACTTGTTTGGTAAGATTAAGCCGCAAATCATCACGAGCCATGGGCCCAATTTGGACACTGGGATCTCGGGGGTCACCGACCTTACGCGCTTTCGTTGCGCGCACGAATAAGCTAACGAACTCCTCATAAACCTCGGATGTTACAATGAACCTCTTAGCCGCGACACAGCTTTGGCCGCTGTTGACAAACCGCGCCTCAACGCCGACACGCGCGGCCAGGCCTACGTCGGCATCTTTCAAAACCAAGTAGGGATCGCTACCACCGAGCTCAAGCACCACTTTTTTTAGGTGCCTGCCGGCGAGCTCAGCCACTGCCGAACCTGCACGTTCACTACCGGTCAAGCTCACGGCGCGGACTCTGGAATCGGCTATGACCTCCACCAAGACCGAGTGATCAGCAACCAAGACTGAGAGCAGACCCTCTTGGCCGGCTGCCTCACGCCAAAGCTCCGCCAGAGCGAGGGCACACCCCGTGGTATTGTCGGCGTGCTTTAGGATTACCGTGTTCCCAGCTAGGGTCGCTGGTACAGCACATCGGATGACCTGCCAGTAGGGAAAGTTCCAGGGCATGATGGCAAGCACTACTCCCAAGGGGCGATGGCACACTAAACTACGCGCGTGTTCGGTACGAACGAGCTCATCTTCAAGCATGACCTCAGCGTTTGCTGCGTAAAAGTCACAAGTCTTCGCACACTTCTCAACCTCTCCCTCAGCCTGCGCGATGGGTTTACCCATCTCCGTCGTGGCGAGAGTCGCTAACCTCGTTTTGTGGACTCGTAGAAGCTGCGCGAGCCGCTTTAGGAACTCAACTCGTCTAGCGAGTGGTTCCTTAGACCATCTATCGAAGGTTGCTTGCGCCACTGCCACATGATGCTCCAGAGCACTAGATGTCATGTAGTCGTAATGATTTATAGTTTCGGCGCTATAGGGATTGAGTGTATAAAAGCCAGACATGACCATCTCCAGACTGAAAGATCAACCGACCAACAGGTTGACCACGAAGGGCTCGTATTCAGGCTGGATCACTTGCAAGGTCTGGTACCACGGTCAAATCGACTTTATCAGTAACAGCCGTCTCGACTAATCTCTGTGCAAGCAATCGCCTCTGCAGATAAGGGGAAAAATACCCGGCATAGCGTTCTTGCAACTCCGGTAATTCCCAATCACGCCCAGTAACTTTGGCACGGCAAGTCTCCGCCCCACACGAGCATGAAAATTCGTCGTAATCGCTACCATCAGACATGGCGTAGTCGTAGCAAATTTCTTCGCCGACGCGAATACACCGCAAAGCAACCAGCGACATTTGTCCGGAAAGACCCGCATTAGGCGCGCACGAGTGATTGACGAAATCACCAACCTCAGGCCCATCCTGCGACACTAAATAAAGACTTTCTTCAACTTGAATGGCGTGACGGCGCGTCAGGGGGTTCATTGCAGCCAGTTCTTTTCTCGAGACAACTCCCCCTCCCCAAACCACCATCAACTCGCCTGCATTGATCTGACGAGCAGCAAAGACACCGTATCCGCCTTTTTGTGGGCGCACCTTACGGACAAGCTTCGGTGATACATAATGCACCTTTTCCGTGTTTAGTGCAGCTACAGCGGTCTTGCCTTTCGTCGCCCGCATGGTGTTCACCCGACTTTCTGGAAGACGCCAATCATGCGCCGTGATTTAGGCGAGTGATCGAGAGGTTGATTAATGGCGAAATCACCATACCAGCCTACGACCTCTAGGGACTTGGACTGAGCGGCAAGGAGACTTAACTCCTGCGGAAATAGAAGCCTCTCATCCGCTTCATCACGGACGACAATTTTCTTGCCGTTATCATCGACATGAAGTTCGAGTGCCACGTGCGCAATGCCCGTCGCTAAGTCATATTTGGGATCATTGGTCGCCCAGTGGATATCAACGGAAATGCCATCACGCTGACCGTGATAGTGGAATTTTTTGTAATGGCTAAACGACACTTCTGCCGGGTGGGACAAATCAACTATGTACAGACCCTTGGGCGTTAAATTGGCGGCAACAGCCTGGAAGTGTTTCACCAAATTATCGTTAGTGAGTAAACAATCCAGACCGTCGAACATACAGAAAGCCACGTCTACGGGTGCAGACAACTTGAAAGTTCTCATGTCGGCCTCAATCCAGCTGACCGCGGCGCCTTCTTTTTTTGCCTCGTCATTGGCATAACGGAGCATTTCTGCGCGCAGATCTAGGCCCCAAGACTTGACACCATCACGAGCAAAGCCGCGCGCATGGTAACCAGGACCACAAGCAACATCGAGTACGGAGCTGATAGCCCCCCCGTGGTATTTAGTGTACACGTCGTTGACAAACTTAACTTCAGAGCTGACATCACGCTTAAAGATCACATCGTAGTACATGGCACGGTCGTAGAGGTTACAATGCTCTGCCACAGTCAGTTTCCTTTCCGATCATTTGATTGCGGTGACGAAATTCCGCTAGTTAAGGGAAACGGTAACGTCACACAATGAAACGCACCGCCGTTGAAAATCAGACCATCAGCAGCAATAGTGCTCACGCGATAGCCAACTTTTTCGTAAATTTTTTTAACTTTATTTTCGAACCCAGAGAGTAATCTGGCATCCGGATAGTCATCGTAGTTCCAACCGAAGCGTCGATAGCTTGGGACGATGGCGTGTCCATTCACCAATACGGCATTTGTATAGGTCCGAAATACACCGCGATAGGGAAGCGGCATGGGCACACGGACAATCTGCAAGTAACGACTCAATTCGTCTGCTTTTGCATCAAGCAGCCGCTTTAGTCGCACTACCTCATCAGGAATGTAACCATAAAATTGTTTGGCCGCCGTCATCGTCGCATCATCAATCTGGTTAACTAATGCGACTTGATCGCTAACGATCTTCATCCACATATCGAGATGGGCGTGGGGGGCGTCACTGATCACTACGGTCTTCCGGCAGCCAAGTCTGGTCAATTGCGCTTGGATATCATCCCGATTTGTTATCTGCCGTTCCTGAGTCGAAGTAAAACAGTATTCCCCCCCAACTAGTAAATTCCCGCCGTCCAAAACCAAAGGTGTTGCCAAGAGGTTGAAATGCGCCGCACCTGCTAGGGATTGGGCAAACTGATTGTTCACCTGAGCTGATGGGTCATCGTAGCGAAAACTGGCAAGTTCGAACTCGGTCTTAGAGCCCGCCGCCGCCAGGATGATGGGCCCGTAGTCGCGCAACCAGATGTTCCCGTGTGGCAGGTACGTACTGTAGGAACGCGCTACAGTGGCCCGGTCGACACCCTGCGCCAACAAGGCGCCTGCTAACTGGCGCCGACTCTGGGGGGCGGTTGTTGCCAGGACGACGGCCGCTCCAGCCTTAACGATGGCCTGCATGAGTTCTGGGGCATGGTATGAGGCCGCAAATAAGTCGGCTGACAGCATCAGTGCCGGGGTCGGGGCATACTCTGGTACCGGGCGGACAGCTTCAGTCTTGGACCAGGCCGGAGGACTCAAAAGAAGCCAACCAGCGATAATCATGCGCAGACTTCGGTCCAAGCGCGTCGTTCCCTTCAGAGTGGGTGGGCTGTCTTAAGCCGTGGGCGGCAAGGCTGGGCCTTGACAAAAAATTTAAGTCTTAACATTTAGTAAGCGATGATTCTGATTAAGAGTCAAGCCTTTCGCGCCCGACAAGTCGCGACTTGAGGCAGATACGCTATTGACCGTTTCAATTTTATTCATATATAGTCCGCCGTCTATGATTCTGGGAGTGGCAGAGACATGAAGACACATAGCATTAGACCAGTAGATATTCAGAAAAAGTGGGTAATTGTCGACGCGACAAACCAGACTCTAGGTCGGTTAGCATCGCAGGTAGCTTACGTGCTCCGCGGCAAACACAAGCCAACCTACGCACCTCATCTCGACACCGGTGACAATGTCATCGTCGTTAATTGCGCCAAGGTTAAACTGACCGGCAAAAAGTGGACGGACAAGGTGTACCATCACCATACCGGCTTCATGGGCGGTATCAAAGAAGCCTCCGCTCAGGAGATCCTAGCTAAGGCTCCGGAACGCCTCGTAGCGATTGCTGTCAAGGGCATGCTTCCAAAGACTAAGCTGGGTAGGGCTCTGACGACTAACCTGCGCGTCTACGCAGACGATCAGCATGGCCAAGACGCACAGAAGCCGGTCAAGGTTAACTTGGACCGCGCGTCCAGCGTACAGAAATAACTGTAGATTTTCCTCCTGAACGGTAAAGGGACACGATAGCATGGCAGCCAAATATATCCACACAGTCGGAAAGCGTAAGTCGGCGATTGCCCGGGTTTGGATGAAGCCCGGCAAAGGCGAGATCACCATCAATAAGCGCTCTCTCGATGAATACTACCTCCGCGCAACCTCTAAGATGGTGATTCTTCAGCCACTAGAGTTGACGGGCAGTGTTGGCCAGTTCGATATCCGCGTCAACGTCATGGGCGGCGGACTTTCGGGCCAAGCAGGTGCGATTCGTCATGCTATCTCCAGAGCCCTTGCTAATAATGATGGCGAGGCTCGCAAGATTCTGAAGAAAGCCGGCCTGATCACTCGTGACTCACGCAAGAAAGAGCGTAAGTTGCCTGGTCAACCTGGCGCTCGGAAACGCTTCCAGTACAGCAAACGCTAATAGCGAATCAAAAACCGCTCCCTTCGGGGAGCGGTTTTTTAAATTTTGGGGTACTTCTCATGTCTGAGAACATCGATGACCTGACGATTTCGTTTTACCAAGACGATCGCAACGTACTGAAAGAGATAGACAAAGTGGTCCTCACGCGAGGCAACTGGACCACTATTATGTTCCTGTTTCAGGAACTGAATAAAAAGACCAACGAATACGAGGCGCCCAAGGTGTCGATCCGTCGTTACCAAAAACGCGGTGGCATCTATAAGCAACAGAGTAAATTCAACATCTCGAGCGCAAAGCAGGCTCGCGAGATCTCAGACATATTGCTGAAGTGGTTCCCTGAGGGCTCTGACGAGGCGAAGCCTCGCAAACCCAAGGCGGTCAAAGCTCAGGCGCCGGCGCACAACGGCCCCGAGACCGATGAGACCGATGATCAAGACGACGACGAGGAATTTACCCAGCAGTCCGACATCTAATCGGAACAAGATGCGACGTTACCGCAATTAACGCCCCCACGGACGAAAAAGAGACCGCCGCCGTGGGGTGTTTTTTTTGTTACCGGGCCGAGCCTCGCCAGCAGCTGTACGGCGCTCTAGGTAACCAAGTTGTTGGCGATCGGATGCACCATGTTGGCTCACCCACCATACACCAGGGTCGATCACAACGGTTTGGACCTTAGCAGCATCTTGCGGGCCCATAAGCCGACATAAACTTTGCAGAGGCGTCCAAATAAGCTTAGCCTCCGACGGTTGAGAATAACCTACTAATTCCTTGCCGCTTTCTTGATCCCAGCTGGCAAGGAATAGGCGATCGGCCCGCGTCGAAAGCAATAGACCCGAAATGAGTAGACTAAGTTGCGTCTGTCCCGCCGGGCTAGACCATCCAGCCTGGTGGGCTCCGACAAAAAGCCATACAGTCCGAAAATTAGTCGCGATCATCTGTGCTTCAGCCGCTGCCAGGACTTGTTCTTCAGATCCGCACAGTACCCACCGGCCGACATGAGTCAGTTGACTCACGGTTTTTCGTCGTCGTGTAAAAGCAGGTGGAGCGAATAGTCCCAGTGCCGCAGACTGACTGAGCGCCTCGTAGGCAACAACTGCCGATGGCTCCCAGGCCTCCTGATGTAGCCACTTGAAGTCACGGGTGGTGAGAGATACTCCTAATACCGTTTCTTGTGGTAAGATATGTGTACCCCCAGTTTAGGCTATGTCAACCTATCCAATCCGGATGCAATCCTATCTCCTGATACCCCGATCCATAGATTGGCTTAAAGTCACCTTCGTATTACCATCTATCTCAAGACCAATCGTTCCCGAGTTTTCGCAGCTTGTCAAAGGAGGCTCCCTTGTTCAAGGTCGACAAATCCGCAATTGCCAAGGCCAACAAAAAGCCTGTCACCGGCCGCGACACTGGCGCCGTGACCATTCTGACAAGCGGATGTCACTTCTCAGGTAAACTTTACTGCCGCGGCGCTTCTAGGGTAGGAGGGCGCATTGAGGGCCAAGTGGTATCGGAAGGGCTTCTTATTATTGAAGAAGAGGCAATCATAACGGCTGAAATAAAGGCTGAAGAGGTGATCATTCAGGGTCGCGTCGAGGGCAAACTGCAAGCCACGGGTCGCGTCGAGCTGGCATCGACTAGCTTTTTTACCGGTGATATCAGTACCCCAGTGCTAGTGGTTCGAGAAGGAGCACAGTTCAACGGACACTCGGCCATGATCAAACGCGAGGCTCCGGTCTCGGGAAACGGTAAACAGCTGCGCCCGCTCACGAGTAATGGCGGCAAGGGAACCAACAAAAAAACGGATGGCGTGACCCCCGACGTAAACACTGACTCCCGTATCGAGGTCCCTGTCCACTCAACTCCGGAAGTCAATGTTAGAGCCCTCTAAAGGTAACTCGGGCAGTGGTCCGGGGCTTGCCCCGGAATCTCTCCCAAGTACCATTTGGAATTTAGAGTCGGCCGAGCTTCCCTGGTCAGGATTAGCGTTAAGTCCTGCGCCTAGGGGACCCAGTGCTGTATTGGCACTCTTTGTTGCCGGACAAAATCCACGCGATCAAGCGTCGTTGGTACTCACGCGGCGCAGCACCACAGTGAGGTCGCACAAAGGTCAAATTAGCTTCGCCGGTGGCCGCTGTGATCCGATAGATGTGAGTCCATCTGCGACGGCGCTCAGAGAGGCTCACGAAGAACTGGGCCTTGCACCCGACTTGGTAAAGGTGCACGGCATGTTACCGCCTATTACTGGGTTGGACGGCGCCGCTATTTATCCGGTGGTTGGCTCGGCGAACGTCCAGCCTAACCATTTGGTGCCTGCGGCGGCCGAGGTAGCTGAGGTGTTTACGGTACCCTGGCCCCTAGTTTCTCGCAAAGCTGCAAAATCTTTCGACTTCAACCTGTTTGGTCACTGGCGTAGTTCTTGGATGTTCGAAACACCTAGAGGCACGATTTGGGGTCTAACAGCGCTGATACTGTACCGGGCAGCGCTGGCATGAAGTGGGCTCTTGGTTTATAAAATATTGCGCACACTATAATCTTCCATAACGAGGCATGGCCGTATGACACGACATTCTCTGACCTTGGTTGCATTTCTGGCAGTCTTGCCTCTGGCATGTACTAAAGAGACGCAAAATCGGATTTCCCAGAGTTTTCAGAACTGGACCGGTACTAATGGCGTCCTAGACGTGATCAGTGAGGGCAAGGTGCTCTACCGTTTTGTCAAAATTGACAAGCTCACAACTGCGACGGCGACGAATGACCCGACAACGTCACGACCATATCGCTTTGGGTACGGTGTATTTGATAAGAATTTCAACTACAAGCAGGACGAAGACGAGAAGCGCATTTATTTTGAAGTGAGTGATCACTCCACCAACTACGTCTTCTATGAAAACCCGTACGAGGATTAATTCAGCCGAGCGGCGGATTAAAACCGCCGCCACCGCCCCTAGCTACTGAACTGGCTGCTTTAGCATCGCCTCGATCAGATGACGATGATAAGGCCACGGCAGGTCGTGTCCTTGCCCCACAACGACCTGGTAGGTCACGCGGAAGTGACCGTTGCTGACAAGCGAGTCGTGAAAAGCTTTAGCCTGGGCTAGCGGAACCGCTTTATCGTTCATCCCGTGGTAGATGACAATGTTGCCAGGTAAACCGTTTAGGTCGTAGGCCACCGACCTGTCTTCAAAGGCCTTATCGCCACCGGCCCGCTTGATTGCCGTTAAGTCAGTGCGCAAGTACTCGTCACTAGTGGTGCGTAGCGTTTCGTCGTAGTCGTACACGCCGCCGCCTAAGATTGCCGTTTTAATACCGCCCAGCCTCTTAGCCGCGAGCGCCGCAGCCGTGGCACCTGTATCGTAACCCCAAACCACGCTAATAGGGTTAGGGATGCCTGCTGCGGTTAACGCCGCTGGGAGCACGACACTGAGGCTAAGTAGCGACTCAGCACCGATAAAGTCGGGCTCACCGTCGGATCCTCCATAGCCAGGTCTGTTGACCGTCACGACGTCGTATCCAGATGCTAAAAAAGTTTGCGCAATCCATCCCGAACAGAGCTTTTCTTTCGCAAACCCGGCACGGTCGGAGTGCATCAAAAGTGCTGTGGCCTTGGCACCCTCGGTTTTACACGATATCCACTCGCCACGGGCCAGTTGCCCCTTGTAGGTAAATGGGACGACACTGCCTCCGGCTACAAAAGGCACCGGTGCAATATTGTCACTGATCTTATCTCTGACCTCTAATTCTTGGTTGGCCCCCTTGGGCAAACTAGCGCAGCTTGTCAACGAGGTCACACCGAAAACTAATGCAAAAAATCGGCTCATCACTGACCACACCCCCTCTAAACACTCAGCCTGGGACCAGGGAAATCGGCATATTCGAATCCATGCGCAAGGTCACACCTTTCGCCGCGAATGACTCTAATATAGCAAAATTGATCGCCTGCCTTGCATCTGCATAATCGTTAAATGCCGGACTGTGAATAAAGTATGACACATCAAATATCAGGCCAGCATTACTGATGTGAGCTAGACGACAGCTATCGAGGCTAACCTTCGGCTGCGCCGTGATGACATTAGCGATCAGTGCAGGGATTTCGCGCAGCAAACTCAGCGGCGTGTGTGGGTGTACCGCCAGTTTCAGCTCGACGTAACGCTGCTGCATCTTTTTAAAGTTACGGATTCGGGATTTCGTTAGGTCCGAGTTGGCAAAAACAAGTAACTCTCCACCGACGCTCCGCACTCTCGTTGTCTTTAGCCCGATATGCTCCACCGTACCGCGTAAATTATCGACCGTAATGAAATCACCGGTCTCAAAGGGCTTATCAAGCGAAATGGCAAAGGAGCTAAAGGTATCTCCAAGAATGGCTTGGGCAGCCAACGCCAGAGCGACACCGCTGATGCCAAGTCCAGTGACAAAAGTGGAGACGTTAAAGCCCGCGTTATCGAGGAAGAACAGAACCCCAGCAATCCACACACCGATGCGCACTAATGTGGCAAGATTGTTGTTAGTATTACGTACAACGGGGTCATCGGAGCGAAATCCCCCACGGTAGAATTCAATCAAAATCCTGCCGAGCTCACTAGTCAGCTGGATACCCTGCAGCGTCATCGCTCCCACGGTGATCAGGAGTATCCAGTGGTCCAGTTTTGGGCTGAGCTCAAGTGGCTGAGCTGCTAGATAAAAGGCCAGTAATGGTAGTAAATGCGGCTTAATCCGATGCACAAGCGGCATACCGTGAGCCCAAAGGCTACGCGGATGATCTTCGGCCAGGGTGTCCCAGCGTTTGATAAAATGCTTCCAGGTTACATAGAGAATCAGAGCATAGACGACGAAAGTGACCGCAGCCACAAGGTAGGCACCAAGAGCGTTGCCCATCACCTCGGTTTCAAACCAAGGCAAGCGACTCGACAAGTCGATATCGAAAAGACGTGCAATAGTCTCAGGCAGCGTCTTGATCTCAGCAAAATTCTGCGGCATACCAACAGCCATGAGCGGCACCCTTCTCACTAGATCGAGCCGAGTTCATGACGTTTGACTATAGCTAACACAGCAGCCTTTGCAACGCGCATGTACTCCGGTACACTCCTCTAAGTAGCTAAGGCAGCAGGGCAATAAAGGCCTGGACTTTTTCCCGGAGCAGAAATCATGGCAGTCGATGTTAAAGTGCCAGCAGTAGGCGAATCGGTTCAAGAGGCGATGATCCATAAGTGGCACAAGGCTTCGGGAGAGGCAGTCAAACGCGATGACGTGCTGATGGAGCTTGAAACTGATAAAGCAACCGTCGAGGTCACGGCTGAGACGGACGGCGTGATCGAGATTCTCAACAAAGAGGGCGACACCGTAGCTATCGGCCAGGTGGTGGCACGTATTGATGCTAGTGCTAGCCCTACCAAGGCGGCTAGCGCTGTGAAAAGTGCGCCAGCATCGACACCACCTCCAAGCCAAACTGCTGCAAGTGGTGGAGAGCCCCCGTTGATGCCGGCAGCTCGACGCTTAGTAGAGGAAAATCGCCTAGATGCCAACACCATCCCCGGTACGGGCAAGGGTGGGCGCGTGACCAAAGGTGACGTTTTACAGCACATGGAATCGGGAGCGAGTGCTCCTAAAGTAGTGGCACCAACCTTAGCTAAGGCTCCGGTGGCCCCCCCACCTCACCTACCCGTAGCTAAGTCGTCCGCTCATGGTCGCGGTGAGCGCCGCGAACCCATGTCGATGCTGCGCCGTCGCGTCGCCGAAAGACTAGTCCAAGCGCAGAGCACGGCGGCAATTTTGACCACCTTCAATGAGGTCGATATGAAGGCCGTCATGGACCTGCGCAAGCAGTATAAGGACGGCTTTAAGGACAAACATGGGATCGGCCTCGGCTTCATGAGCTTCTTCGTCAAGGCGGCGATCGAGGCCCTAAAGACTTTCCCGGCTATCAATGGCTGGATTGAGGGTAACGAAATCGTCTACCACGACTACTACGACATCGGCGTTGCCGTGTCGGGTGATCGGGGATTAGTTGTGCCGGTGATCCGTGACGCCGACAAGCTGAGCATGGCTGAAGTTGAGCAGTCGATCGCCCACTATGCGGGCAAAGCACGCGACGGCAAGATCTCGGTCGACGACCTGTCCGGCGGCACTTTTACCATCTCGAATGGCGGAACTTTTGGCTCGTTGCTCTCCACGCCTATTCTCAACCCACCGCAGAGCGCGATCCTAGGTATGCATAAGATTGAGGAGCGTCCGATCGCCCTCAACGGTCAGGTTGTGATTAGGCCGATGATGTACCTAGCGTTGTCGTATGATCACCGCATCGTCGACGGTAAAGAAGCGGTTCAGTTCCTTGTCAAAATCAAAGAGATGGTCGAGGACCCGACCCGTCTCCTCTTAGGAGTATAAAGAACCATGGCGGATCAGGACTTTGATGTCATCGTAATCGGCTCAGGGCCGGGTGGCTATGTTTGTGCGATAAGAGCAGCGCAGCTAGGACTGAAAACAGCGTGTGTTGAGTATGAAGCCACACTTGGCGGAACCTGTCTCAACGTTGGGTGTATTCCCAGTAAGGCATTGCTTCAGTCTAGTGAGCATTTTGCCCACACGCAGCACGAGCTCGGTAAGCATGGCATCAAAGTTGACAACGTCACACTCGACTTGCCGACGCTACTCGGGCGCAAGGACGATGTCGTCAAGAGCCTGACACAAGGGATCGCTGGACTGTTCAAGAAGAACAAAGTGACCTGGTTGAAAGGCCGCGGCAGCTTCGTCAATGCATCCACCGTCAAAGTGACGGCCGCCGACGGTAGCACTGCAGATTACAAAACCAAACACGTGGTCATTGCAACGGGCAGTAAGCCGATTGAGATCTCACCGGCTAAATTTGACCGGAAACTCATCGTAAGCTCTACGGGCGCCTTGAAGCTCCCGCAAGTGCCTAAGCACCTAATTGTCATTGGCGGTGGTGTCATCGGGCTTGAGATGGGTAGTGTGTGGATGCGCCTCGGAGCCAAAGTGACGGTTATCGAGGCAGCTAGCTCAATTCTAGCGGGGCTGGATGGCGAACTTGGCAAAGGTCTGATGAAAATTCTCCAAAAAGAAGGGATGACCTTCCATTTGGATACCAAGCTCACTGGGACGAAGACCGGTAAGGACAGTGTCACTGCAACCTGCCAAAAACCCGATGGTTCTACGCTAGAAATCAAAGGCGACCAAATGCTGGTGGCGGTCGGTAGACGCGCCAACACCGAGGGTCTCGGACTTGAGAACCTTGGTGTTACCCTAGAAGCCGGTGGAAAAGTGCCGGTAGATGGCCATCTTAGGACCCCAGTGCCCAACGTATGGGCGATCGGTGATGTGATCAAAGGACCCATGCTGGCGCACAAGGCCGAGGATGAGGGTATTGCAGTCGCCGAGTGGATTGCTGGCAAGGCGGGACATGTCAATTATGAGGCCATCCCCTGGGTAGTTTACACTTGGCCAGAGATTGCTGCCGTGGGCCTAAGTGAAGAAGCTGCTAAAGAGCAGGGCCTAGCGGTCAAAGTTGGCAAGTTTCCATTTTTAGCCAACGGAAGGGCTAAAGCTCTTGGCAATACGGATGGATTCGTTAAGATTGTGGCCGATGCCAAAACCGACCGTATCGTCGGAGCGCACATCTTGGGGCCCAACGCCTCCGAGCTGATCGCCGAACTCGCTGTCGCCGTGGAGTTTGGGGCCAGTGCGGAAGATATTGCCCGGTCCACTCACGCCCATCCAACTCTAGCGGAGTGTATTAAAGAAGCCGCACTTGGTGTCGATAAACGAAGTATCCATATCTGACGCCTGTAGCTGAGGCGTCACCGGGTTAAAGGACCTTAGTCATGACGCAACAAGACGCCTCGGGCTCACCTCGCTTCAGTTTCGCAACTGGCACCAACATCGCTTACATCGAGCAGCTGTACGCAGCGTTCAAGAAGGATCCAGCGAGCGTGGACGCCAGCTGGCGGCAGTTTTTTGAAGGCTACGAGTTTGCGGTGCTTGGTGACAAATTAGGCGCCGCAAGTGGCGGCGGCGGTGGAGAAAGTCCTTATACTGCGCGTGTCGAGGCGTTTATCAACGCTTACAGACGGCTTGGACATCTCTCGGCACACTTAAATCCACTCGCACCTGCTCCCGACATCGCCAAAGACATGCAACCGGAAGCACATGGACTTAAGGACGTCGATACAGCACAGGTGTTTTCGCCTGCCAATTTGCCTCAAACTGCGATGTCTTTTAAAGATATCTACACCCTCCTCACAGATACCTATTGCCGACGTATTGGTGCTGACTACCGCGAAATCAACGATATTGGCATTGTCACCTGGTTGCAGGAGCAGATGGAGGGTTGTCGTAACCAGCCTCCGGTCAGTGCTGAGGTCAAGCGCCGTATTCTGCACAAATTAACGCGGGCTGAAGGCTTCGAGCAGTTTCTCGGGCGTCGCTATATCGGTACCAAACGATTTTCGCTTGAAGGCGCGGACACACTTATTCCCCTTTTGGACCTGCTCGCAGCGGACGGAGCGAAGGCCGGCATTGACGAATTCTGTTTGGGTATGGCGCATCGCGGCCGCCTCAACGTGCTCGTCAACTTCCTCGGTAAAAGCTACGAGCTCATGCTGAAAGAATTCGAAGGCACCGAATACAATGCCTACGATATCGATGGTGACGTGAAATATCACATGGGGTTCGCGAGCGAAGTCGCCACCATGTACGGCGACCGTATGCGGCTTTATTTATCACCAAACCCGAGCCATCTGGAAATTGTGAATCCCGTCGTCGAGGGTTTTGTACGCGGACGTCAGCATCTCCTCAATGACGCCGAACGCCACAAAATCATGCCTATCTTGATGCACGGTGATGCGTCTTTCATGGGTCAAGGCACGGTGTCTGAGACTCTGAATTTGTCGGGTCTCGTCGGTTACACCACAGGTGGTACCGTTCACATCGTCATCAATAACCAAATTGGCTTTACCACGGATCCGCAGGACAGCCGCTCGACCACCTACAGTTCTGACATTGCTAAGATGGTGCGCGCACCCGTATTGCACGTCAATGCTGACGATCCAGAAGCAGTCATATGGTGTGGCAAGATAGCGTTGGCATACCGTCAGAAATTCCAGCGTGACATCATCATTGACCTCGTGGGTTATCGCCGCCACGGCCACAACGAGGGTGACGAGCCTGCGTTCACGCAGCCGCTGATGTACAAAACCATCGCTGCACATCCCACTGTGCTGAAACAATACGCTGATAAGTTGATCAAAGAGGGGACCGTCGATGCTGCTTACGTAGAAAAAGAAGTCAGCGAGTTCCGTGACCGTATGCAGGCAGCCTATGATGCTGTTCACGGCAAGAAAGCGCCGCAAGTACCGGCCCCTGTGATTCCAGCCTCTTTGCAGAAAACTCTGACCTACAAAAAGGCGAGCCGGGAAGACGTAGCCGAGCCGGTAGCCACGGGAGTTAAGGCTGCTTTGCTAAAGGCGATCGTCGCCGACATCACCAAGATCCCGAGCGGATTCACACTCAATCCGAAGTTAGTAAGGCTACTAGAAAACCGTCAAAAGATGGTCGAAGGTCAAGGCGCCATCGATTGGGGTCTCGGCGAATTACTCGCTCTTGCGTCATTGGCGCTCGAGGGACGCCATGTACGATTCACCGGTCAAGATGCTCAGCGCGGCACCTTTACCAGTCGCCATGCAGTCTATACCGACTTCCAGACCAACCAGCGTTACGAATCGCTGAATCACCTGGGTGCTAAACAAGCCTCAGTTCATGTCATCAATAGCCCACTCTCGGAGCAAGGCTGTCTAGGGTTTGAGTTTGGCTATTCCGTTGCTGAACCCGAGTCACTGGTGATCTGGGAGGCTCAATTCGGCGACTTTGCCAATGGCGCCCAAATCGTGATCGATCAGTTCCTTTCAGCATCCGAGGCGAAGTGGAAACAAACAAGTAGTCTGGTAATGCTCTTACCGCACGGCCACGAGGGCCAAGGCCCCGAGCACTCCAGCGCTCGACCAGAGAGATTCTTGCAGCTTTGCGGCAATTTGAATATGCAGGTGGCGATTCCTACGACTCCTGCACAGCATTTCCACGCGCTGCGACGTCAGCTACATCGTGAATTCCGCAAGCCTCTCATCGTGATGACACCCAAGAGCTTGCTTAGGGAGCCGCTTTGCGTCTCCGCACTTGCCGATTTCGAAGCAGGATGCTTCAAAGAGATTCTCGATGACACAGTGGTCAATCACAGCGCTGTCGAGCGTGTCATTTTCTGCTCCGGTAAAGTCTACTACGACCTTATCAAAGCCCGCAGTGAACAGAGTCAATTTGCTAACGCTCCCATCGTCAGACTGGAACAACTGTATCCGTTCCCCTACGGCCAAATGGAATCACTGCTCGCCAGCTATCCACGCCTACAAGAAATCATTTGGACGCAGGAAGAACCGCAAAACATGGGCGGCTGGAACTTTGTCCGCGGTAGGCTACTCGAGGTGCTTAAGCCCCATCAAAAGCTGAATTACGTCGGCCGTAAGAACAGCGGCACACCTGCTGAGGGCTCAGGTAAGGCCCATGAAGCCGAGCAAAAGCGCATAATCAACGATGCTCTGAGCAGGGCGGTCGGCATTGTTACGAAGCAAGCCGCGGCCACTGGCAAATAAGGCCTCAATTCTGGGTGGTTAAACACCTGTGACCGACTTTGGAAAAATCGCTAAAGTTCAACATAAATACTGCCGATACCCGACCTTAGCAGCAGGCACCTCCTGCGCTAGGGAGGTGAGGCTTGAACAAGATCGAGCGACTGCCACCGGAAAAGATTGAGCCAGAGCCTGAAATTGAGGTTTATCACTCGCTAACGGCGACTGACTTCGCGGCAAACAAAAATTACCTGCAACACCAGCCTTACGCCATCGTGCTACCTTGGGACGTCAAATGGAAGTCTGTCCCGAACATGCCGACCTACCCGCAGGCCCTGATTGAGGACGCACGCCTCACTCATAACACCAAGATGAAGCTCAAGATGATCATTACGGATCCGAACTACTTCAAGCGTATCTGGATGCAGGACAGCCGCGCGCAATACGTAGAAAACTATGTCGCACAGCTGCAAGTCAGAAACAAGTACTTCGAGCGCCTTCAGCTTGAGCACATTGACCTGCAGATGGACCTCGTCGCACAAGCTAGGATCTTGCAGCATCAACAGATACTCGAGGCCCGCGCCCTCATCGATAAGATTCGCTTGAGTCGCCGCCACCAGCGCTAAGCTGAGTGGCTGAACTCATGAGCCCAGGTCCAGTTAAGTCAGATCGGCTCGGGTCGACTCGACTAAACGGCTGACAGCCTTTAAAATATCCCCAGGATTTATTTTCCTTTTAATTGTTGGAGCAGGACTTATGCGGATGCCACTCATTCGTGGTCTGGCCATTTGCGCCCTAAGCCTCGCGATTCATGGGTGCCGCTCGACAACCAGCAAACCTATGGCTGTAGAAGCTACCGTCGGCGTCAATCTAGGCGATCATTTGCGCTGGCTTGGCTATGCCAAGCCAGCTGAGGCGCAAGTTAAAATCCCCGCAACTCTCGACCTGGCACGGGTGCAAAGCAGTGGCAACATCAGTAAGTACCGAGGCATCATGCGGCTCAGCCTAGGCGGCTTTTCTGGCCACGAATACGACACCCTATATTTCAACGATATCTCTCACGATCCCGTCACAGGAACCTTGATATTTTCAGGTGGTCCAGACGACATTGAAATTGCTGGCGCTACTGCGACTGAGCAGCTGCTTAGTGCCCAGATGAAAATGAGCGATAAGAAAAGAGATGTCGCCATCGAGCTCATACCAGAGCAACAGATGGTAGGGCCGGACGCAAGTAACTTAATTTTTGCCGGCCTACCTGTCATTCCTCCCATCACGGGATCCTACTCAGCTAATTGTCCGGGGCAATTTAGCACCATCCAAATAGAGGCGAGCAAATGGCGCAAAAAGGTCGGCGACGGATTGTTCTCTGATGTACGCCTGGCCGGTCGCAGCGGTAAACCTGAGACCGAGGTCTGTGGTGCTGATCGCATCTGTCTCAAAGAAAGTTTTGCCGCAGGATCCGTCGATCCGATTGCAGGTTTGGTTTCTCTTGGGAACAACAGCCTCAGCCGTCACTGCTCCCTCAACAATAATCAACTGATTTGTGACGGCTGTGTAGCCACATATGATCCTATCTCGCAATATGCGCAACTCATCGGCTCAGGTGAATACAGTCGCCATCCGCGATTGGCGCATGTGCAGCCGAGAGGTGACAATGGCGACGATCCCGACTTGCCGCAATTTGGTGAGTATTATGGATTCCTTCATCACGAGACCACCAACACTTATCAGCTAGTAGCCCTAGATTTAAATCCTACAGCTAACCTGCACGCCGCTGCCACACAGGCCGTCAGCGGCGGGCAAAAAATGAGCGCGGTCGGGACTCTTTACTTTGGCGAGGGTGATTCCAATGAATTTATCAGTTACCACTTTAAACCAAGCACTTGGGAGAGCCGCGCCCCACTGATCCTGGATAGTAATGGGGAGGCTCTCGTGATCATAGACTCATGGACGGATGGCATTCTGAGTGGCTACTGGTATGCCAAGTCATTTGGTCGCGTTGGAAGTATCGAGCTACAGATCGGCACCGTACCGTCACTGCCACGAGGTAGCCACCTAATGAATCGTGTTTCGGGTCGCTACAAAGATAAAGATAGCGAGTTTGAGGTCATGACGACGGCGAATATTTCGGAAGATCCAAATGACTTCTACCCACTAAAGGTCACTGGCTGGGCACGTGATCCGGACGAAAAGTCCCGCCGCCGCAATATTGTAGACGGTAGTTTTGACTTCTATACCGGGTCTTTTGCTCTGAGACTCGATGACGGCAGGACGATTATCGGCCGTAGTGCCGACGCAACCAGTATTCACTGGCCCCCACGGAATCGCTACGGTGTCCCAATGATAGGAAGAATGCAGCAGTTTAAATTTCAGCCGTGAGCAAAGGCGTCGGTGGCTGATAGCAAAACGCACCGAGCAAGTGCGGATGGCAGACTTCAACCTCATCCGACCTCAGAGCGTAGCTTCCTCAAGTAGCTTTCGTCTTTGGTGCGGGGGGACCTGAAAGACCAACATCCACACTTACGGTGCGGCTCGCGCTTAGTCAAAAAACTAAGCACGATTTATATAGCGTAACTGAGCTTGAAGTGAGCGTCTACAGGCAGATGCCTACAAGGCTCATGCTGAGCGAGCAACTTTGCCTGTGGACTTGCCCTTGGACTTCGCCGCCACTTTGGCCGGAGTCTTGGCCTTGGCCGGTGCTGCTGCCTTGTGTGACGGCGCCATGTGTGCGCAGCACTGAATATCCCAGCCCTTGGCAGTAGCGGCTTTAAAGCTCGACGGTGCACCGTAAGCCCACTCCTCACGGGTGGTAAACCGTCGTGCCACGCGCTGACAGGTCTCGAGCGTCCAACGACTCTTTTTCTTCTCGCGTCGCATATGCTCTGCTGGAGTGGAGCTTACAGTCTCTTCGGTGGTCTCAACCGCCTTGGTTTCGTTTTTCTTCTTCTCAGCCATGATCCCTGCCTCCTTAATTCCCGCCTACATGTGGGCGAGCTATGGCAGGTATCGTCGCCAGCGCCTTAGACTTGAGACGCCGAGGACACAAAGCCGCTAACTATCAAATACTATGTACTTATTTTTTTAACCTTCGCTAAACTTCAAAGGCCTAACCGAGTGTCGGGAAGGCCTCGTAATAATGATTTTTTGTTTATCAACTTAGAGTTGTGGCAAAAGACTTTCAATGATTCCATGCCGTTTAGCGATGTTCACCAAAGTACCGTCACGCAACATCGTGTGCAGGATGGCATCAATCTCAGCACAAAGCTGTATAAGTACTTTAGGCATGTAAATGGCAATATCATGGCGCGCGAGCTCGGCCCAAAGATCTAATTGACCATGACGCAGTATCGTCGCTGCCTCAAGACTATCCGTCATGATGCAATCAGCGCCGTTATCGATTAAAGTTGCTAGGTTTAGATTATCGCGCGTTGTTAAAATATTCATTGTAGGAAAACTACGACGCGCTAGTCCCTCTAGATAACCACCATGGTTGACGCCAAGGGTTAGCTTCGACTCCGTAAGATCTACTGGTCTCGGTACCGATTTAGGCCCGAGCACCACAGCGCGATTCCTAAGATAGGGCCTCGTAAACAGTCCAAACTTTCTCCGTTCAGATGTGACGGTAATACCGGAAACGATGACGTCAAAAGCAAGATCTGAGGGTAACTCTGGCTGTGCACAGATCTGCTCGAGTGCTGAGAACTCGCTCCAGGAGAAACCACGAAATTCGACGCCCTTACCTAACTTAGCAGCAATCAGTTGGGTCAGATCGATGTCAAACCCATGATAGCCGCTCGATGTCGTCATGGTGAATGGCGGATAGTCACCACTCGTAGCAACCCGAAGCAAATTTGAGTTGGGGTGAGTCACGTCTGGTACTCCTCTGAACAGGAGGGGAGAATCTAATCCTGAGGCTAGATACGATCGCACACCAATGAGGCGATTACCAGAGAGGTCAAACGCAAGAAGTCCCTGGCTGCTTGCACATCCAGGGACTTCTGTATTTTGGTAGCGGGGGCACGATTTGAACGTGCGATCTTCGGGTTATGAGCCCGACGAGATACCAGGCTTCTCCACCCCGCGGTAGTGACCTCAGTAGGTGGTACTTATAAGCCTGTCGCCCCCCACCGTCAACATAATTCACTGCGACATCACTTTTTGACTCCGCCTCGGATTTACACTTGCGCAGAAGCCCCTTGCTGGATTAACCACTTAGTTCCGATGGAGAGATGGCCGAGTGGCTGAAGGCGCACGCTTGGAAAGCGTGTTTACTCTAACAGGTAACGTGGGTTCGAATCCCACTCTCTCCGCCACCCGCACTATATATCAGTAATCACTTTCCATTTTATGACCCCGGCGCTAACGGCGCGCACGATTGATGAGTGCTGGCATGCCATCGGTAGTCGCTGGTCTGCAACATCTACACGCGCTTCCTTGCTCGCAGTATCCAGGCATCGCTATCGTTCACTCGCGAATCACTAGCCGATCGGGGAGCTCGTTGGTGGTATCGATAGCCTTGGGAAAGTACGGCCGGATGATAGCACCGCTGCGCGCAATAGCCTGACATAAGCCGTCTTTAAGGGTGCCGTTACGTAGTCCCCCAGTGACCAGATCACAGACCTCTTGCCAGGTTTCCGGCGGATGTTTCGCCCCGATCGCATGGTCAGCCAAAACCACGGCACGATGTTCATCCATGGATAAGAAAATCAATATGCCAGTGGAGCGTTTGGTGCGACCTATACCCTCATTGTAGAACTCAGCTTTAGCACGCTGCCACACGAGGCGGTCAATCTCGGGATTGGGGGTAATCAGGCGAATCACAAAACCCGTAGTCCCTAGCCACAACCCAAGCCATGCTAGCGCCGTTGCAAGGGCAGCCAACAGGAGCCAGTGATGTTGCGAACCCACAATCAGGGCGACTGGAGCCGCCAAAAGCCAGAGACTTAGGACACACAAGGAGCCGCCGTGACTAACGGGAACCGATCTCCGTACAATGAAGGGTACAATTTCTCCATCGGTGTCCGCTTCTGCCTGATGGATAGCACGAACCACTTGGTCGATGTCATCATGCACAAGTTTTGATTTCAGCCACTTGGGAATGCTTGGGACTGCATTTGTTACCATCGCCCGGACGCACCTCCACCAGAGAACCCACCGCCACCGCCTGAAAATCCTCCACCACCAAAACCACCGCCTCCCGAAAAGCCACCGCCTCCAAAGCCACCGCCGCCCCAGGAGGTGGGACCTGAGCGTCTATATCCAGAGCGCAAACCACCACCCGGACCACCGCCACTGAGGGAACGCAGCCAAATAAATACGAAAATGACGAGCCAAATCAAAAATGGCATCGACCACCCACGACGAGACGCGTCGGGTTGCGGCTCCCCGCCAAACACGAAGTCTGGATCGGTGTACTGGAGTATGGCACCAACACCAGCAATCACACCGCCATCGATATCAGATGCCCGAAACCTGGGGACTATGACGCGATCGATAATGCGGCGTGAATAGGCGTCAGTGAGTTGTCCCTCAAGTCCTTGGCCTACCTCAATACGCACTGCACGCTCTTTGGCAGCGATGAGTAAGAGTATGCCGTTATCCTTGGTGGCTGAGCCTAGTTTCCACGCGTCGGTGACCTGAATGCTTGCCTGTTCTATGGGCAAACCATGTAACTCATCGACAGTCAGTACTACAATTTGACTACCGCCCTGCTCACGCAGGGCACGTAGCCTCTGAGACAGAAAAGTTTCCGATTGGGGCTCAAGCAAATGCGCCGTATCCACCACTGGGCCAGTCAGCGGCGGCACGACAAAGTCCGGAGACGCATCAGCCACTTGACTGAACATCGTCACCATTATGGAGAAAAACCAAGCCCTCAAAACTGAACCTTCGGCGCTATCTCAACTGCTTTTTGTTCAGACTCGCTGAGAGACCACTGTGGCATTTTTTCAAAATGGTAAAGTAGCGCGTTTGTCCAGCTCGTTGGCGGCACGGTAATTAGGTTGTTGAATGCCTTGATTGTTTCAATGTGCCGCTGCCGGGCGATCGTAATGCGGTTCTCTGTACCCTCGAGTTGTGCCTGCAAGTCGCGAAAGTTTTCGTTGGCTTTTAGTTCGGGATAGCGTTCCGTCACCACCATAAGACGACCGAGTGCCTGACTGAGTTGACCCTGAGAGTCTTGAAACTCTTTAAGCTGTTGTGGTGTCACCCGACTCGGGTCGATGTTCACCGCGGTAGCTTTGGCGCGCGCCTCAACGACCGCCGTCAAGGTCTCCTGCTCGTGGCCAGCGTAGCCCTTGACGACTTCCACCAGATTCGGAATCAGGTCAGCGCGGCGCTTGTACTGATTTGTGATTTCCGCCGTCGTCGCCTCGACGTCATTCTTGGCTTGTGGGATCTGCTGCCAGCCGCATCCACTCAAGAAAAGAGTCGTCATTAGAGCCAGGGGGGCGAGCGAATTCCTAAACATGTTAACTCCACGATCAGTGATTTAGTCATGGCTCACGGCGGTCGCTACCAGCATGAAAAGCATTCACCGTACACCGATACCACTTTGGCAACATACCATAAGCACTAAGAAAAAACATTAGCTCCCAATCCAGAACAGGGCAATACGACTTAACCCAAACTTAAACTCAGGTTTTCGCTCTCCCTTGCCGATATACTCAGTGGCAGACCTCGGTGGCTTTGCTTCAATTCCCGGAGCGCATCATGACGAGACATATCTTGGCGATCAGTCTAGGACTTGCCGTTTTGTCCTCTTGCTACGACCAGGCATCCCAGACCGAGTCGCCGCAGCGCAGTGCTTCCGGCCGCAAAGTAAACAGCCCGGCTTCGTCAGATGCCTCGAAATCGGTAGACGATACCGTCGAGACTAGTATTGCCGAACCGCACGAGCACGACGACGCTCCGGTTGATTTAAAGAAAAAGAGAAGTCACCGGAGACAACAGTACAAACTCTAACACCCATGAATCCGCCGCCATCTACGCCCGCTACCAACACGCAACCTAATGTCGTAGAGTTCAAAATTAAGGCAGGGACCGGCAATGGACCATGGAACGATGCCGCTACCACGATAAACCTCAAAGTCGGTCAGAGCCTAAAGATCACCAACGAGGATACGGTTGATCATTTGCTCCACACTGGTGGTGCCCCGTTTCCGCATGCACGCAATCCTATCAAGCCGGGTACTTCCGTCACCTTCCAGGTAACGAAAGCATTTGCCGGTCCGATGCTTTATGATCACATCACGGCAGGTAAGGTGTTTATCGTAGCGGCGCCTTGATGATCCCGGCCCACCATGTTTTAATCTAAAAAAATTCGGAAACATACGGGAGCTGCAATGACAGCTGAGATTTCAAGACCGGCTCTTTGGGTTGGACGTTTTTTTTCTGGTTCTGTCGGAATTCTATTACTCCTTGACGCTGTGATGAAATTCGTAAAACCAGCGCAAGTGGTGGATGCAACTCTAGCGCTGGGACTGACGGAATCCACCATCCTACCTTTGGGCGTCGTTCTCCTACTAAGCACCTTGCTTTATCTCGTACCGCGCACCTCGTTCATAGGAGCTATTCTACTTACGGGCTATCTGGGAGGAGTTGTGTGTATTCACTTACGCAACGCCCACGGCCCATTTGAACTCAGCCTACCCGTCGTATTTGGCATCCTACTATGGGCAGGACTTTACTTAAGGAACCCTGACTTGCGACGATTGGTGGCCTAATTGACAGCTGCAAAAGACATCCTTAGGTTACTTGTCATCTTTGCTGCTTTACTCGCGTCGATGCAGGTTCAGGCTGAAGACTCCCACAAAGAGCGCTAAGAATCTCTCGCGCCTTTATATTGGTACCGCAGGTGGTATCGGTCGTGCACCATACACTCTCGTTGGGTTACGGGCAGGCTGGAAGTACGGCATCTTTACGCCGGTCGAGCTAGGCGTGGGTCTGGTTGGTCCCAGGGTATGGGCTTTTTCGCCCCCCGCAGTGTTCATGCAAGCCGTTGACATTGGCTTTGGACGCGTCGAATGGGGAGTATCCTACCATCGAGGTCTGGGCAAGCGACCTATTGCTTACACACGCACCAATGAGACCTTGTCAGATGAGGAACGAAGTCGTTTTGGTGCCCCTAAATGCAATGACATCGAGTGCCGCGTGTCGCCAGTAGTCCTAGACCGTAAGACCGACTTCGCTCTGCTCTATACGCACATTGGCTTTGGCATCCAGCACGAGATTGAAAACCGTGTGAAAATCGCGGCGACCCTAGGTTACTCCTACTTAGCTCGTGCTCATATCGGTGTCGAAAACGAAGCCGGCGACGAGACTATCGGGCAACAACGTGGTGTCCTCGGCAATGATGGATACTATTATGACACCATCATCGGCGAACACGACAGTGGCCTTTACGCTCAATTTGGAATTGATGTGCCGCTTGACGCCTCGCTTATGAGAAGCCTCTCAGTATTAAAGCCATCTCCCGAAGAGACCAAACCAGATGAAGGAAGCTCCGCCAAGGCCCGCGAGGGAAAAAGGTTTGCGGTCTCCATTTCTTCCGATTCTGGAATTCTATTGACGCGATTCATAACGCCACAAACAAATATTGGCCTCGCATTCACCGCAAACGATAGCAGCGGAGAAGCAGCGCGCAGAGGTATATTGGACGCAGAAAGTGCGGCTAAACTTTCCGACACACGCCTCTCTTATCGAGACACCAGGATTGAGGCGCGTCACTTTATAGGCAACTCAGCAAACATAGCCCTTGAATTCGGAGCCGCCAGTGAAATAGCGAGTTACCGCACTACGAACGATGAAGCGTCAGGTCAAGTGGCTGGACGTTATCTTTACACGTCAGCTTTGATTGGCAATGCGTGGTCATGGGAGAATGGATTTATCATGGCCGTGGACTGGATCAGGATGTATGTTCCGTTCGGTGCCGTGATTAAGGAAACTTACGCACATCCAGATGCCCATACAGCTGAAGAGGATAAGTTTCATAATGATGCAAAGCAATCAGCGAAGAGTATAAACCCAACTTTTCTATCGTTTCGCGCCGGATGGATGTTTTAGACGTTTAATTTGCTTATTTCACCCACAGGGTGAGCGTCGTACTTGCATCAGGCCAAGACCACCTCGAGACAGTGCTTAACGGATGCCAATGGAAGCCGTTCGTACCGTTACAGCACGCGTGGTATATATTCTCCGATAGCGTCTGATTGCCGGTGCAAGCACAGGTATAAGCAAGGTTGGAGTATCCTGGACTCCAGTGTGCCCCAGCATTGCCCATAGTTGCGTCGTCAGACAGGCCGTAATAGCTCCGAAGCCTTGAAATTGGAAATGTATCGGTACTCTTTATGTTTACAGAGTATGCTGGTGCCAGGATACGCACCGTGCTGCTATTTTGAGCGAGCGCTGGAAGTATGGTCGCGTTTAAAAGTCCAGGGGTCGTTGGCGCAAGCAGGCTACTTGCTACAGGGGTCGATGCATTTGAGTTTGTGGCCGCTACGAGCGTCCACCCCCCACCATCAGTCGTCATATCGCAGTAGACGCTCGTCGCCCCTAAGGTACCGGTAATGCCATCCGGATCGACGGTATAAACACCGTCGCCCACAGATTTACCGGTGTTGAGAAGTTCGGCACAGGTTTTTGCCGGCATGCCAAGATTGTATTTGTTACTAAGGTAATACTCGAGTCGGTGACGCTCGGCATCGGTGATAGCGCGGTCGTAAATGATTGCCTCGGCGATATCACCGTAATAATAGGGATTACCACCCCCCGTATGACGGTAGGCCACGTTGAATTTACCCGAGCTTATAGACGGAGGCGAGTAGGCTGTAGTCGACTGAAGCACCAAGCCATCACGATAAAGTACGTAACTCGAGGTGGTGGACCGAATGGCGATCACGTGAGGTCCGAGCACTGTCTCATCAACTGGTGATACCGTGGCGGCATTCCTATAGCCAAAGTCGGATCCATTGTGCCACCGCTTGGCTGCCGATTCGTTGTAGTCAATCGCGTCGAACACAAAGCCATCTGCACTCTGCACAGACAGAGGACATCCCGCACTGGCCGTGCCAGTTGGTGTTAGCGTGGCCAAAGTGGTGACGACCACCATAGTCTTTCCTGTTACCGTGCCCGTATAGTTGCCCTGCAAAAAATGTCCGGCGCCATTAAAACGCAGTACTGGCTTACCGTTAATTTGATTAGTCCTAAAAATAGGCTGGCTAGATCCGGTGGCTTGAGATACTGCAAATCCATTGCCACTCGCATCGGTCCAAGTTGCAACCGGGCTTCCATCTGCAACTCCGCTGATGCCGTCGGCACGTAACCATAGCTTTAAATTTGGAATCGAAGCTGGTCCCGCCACATCGTAAAATTGCTGCACAGGTGGTACAAATGACGTCGTATAAAGGGCCTTGCCCTTAGTAATCCGAAGATCGTCGATATTGCCGTTAAATGGATAGTAGTAACAGCACTGATACTGCCCAATGTAGAGGTCGACGTTGCTTGCAAAGCGAGCCGCTGACGATACAATACTTGCTACGTTGTTGCCATCTAACCACAAAGTATGGGTATTTCCCATTCTAGTGTAAGCGGCATGGTGCCAACGACCATCGGTAACCCCACTACCTCCAGTGAGTGCAAAATCATTCAAATTTAGATCTGCGAGAGCTAAAGCTAACTTGCCTGTGCTCTCCACACCAAATATGGTATGTGATGCCGTATTGCTGCCGTCCCACATACCCACTATAGTCTGACTAGTTGCTGACGAGGTCTTGATAAAGGCTTCGATAGTGAAGTCATTAGTCCCCATCGCATAGACATCGCTTTGGCTTGCCTTGACGTAATTGCCGGAGGTGCCCGGTAGACTCAAACTGGCCGTCCCTTGCACAGCCGTGGCCGTTGACAATTTCGCCGTACCGACGGTAGTGATCATCCCTCCTACAGAATCGAGCACAGTCGTAGCGTTATTGGCACCGTCCATGTGCAACATAAGTACAGGCATCGTAGTGGAGTTGTCGCCATTAGTCGCGTTTGCGCCATGCATCAGTCCAAGCTGCGGGAAAGCCAATGCGGTGGCAGCCACAACCAAAGGCGGCGCAACTAGTAACCAGCGCCGAGACGGCCACCAATTACTGGTAATTCTTGCCCGCAGACGCATAGTAGACGCTCCCGTCATAGAACATAGTCACAAAATCAACCGCACCCGAAATCGTACTCACGGAGTAGGGGATTCCGCCAGGCCATTTTACGCTAGCCGGCCACACAATATTGCGAGCATTGGCGCCCTGAATAATCTTAATACCGTATGATGCGCCTGCAACCGGGTTGGACATCGTGAGAGTCACATTACCCGTCGCACTCGCGAGGTCGACTACCTGCAGGTTACCTGCATTCCAATCTAATGTTTGCGTGGTTGCGGTTGGTACACTATTGGCCGGCATTGCCACAGCAACCTGGCCGGACACATGGAGCTTGGCCGTGGGAGAGGCAAAACCGACTCCCAAGTTGCCGCTCGCATCCAGTCTGATACCACTAGAGGCATTAGCCCAAGGCACAATGACAAATCCACCACCGGGATTCCCAATCGAACCGCCGCCGTAAATCAAACCTCTGTCACCCAAGGTAGTCATGCTGTTAAAGGCACCTTGGCTAAGATTTGCGCGAAGTGCAACAAAAGCGCTGTTGTTCCCGGTCAATGTCAGACCTGAGTTGGTCACGCCGGTGTATAAATGCAAGTAGTCTCCGGGAGTCGCTGTACCGATGCCGATAGTGCCGTTACCGGTAATCCTCAGGCGCTCGGTATTATTTGTCTTAATCGCCATATCGTTACTGGCATTGTCGTAATGTATCACACCGTAACCGTTATTGGTTGCCGAGCTGAACTTCAGTTGTGATGCACCGCTATCGCCGCTCACTACGTTGATCGCATTCCAATAGCCAGCTCCACCGGTGCTGCTCACGACTAAAGCATCGCCAGAGACAAAGGTGGGATTCGATGTGCCTGTTCTCTGGACATGCAGCGAGGCTCCTGGATTCGTGGTCCCAATCCCTACGCTCCCACCTGGGCCTTGAAGAATCAAATTCCTGACGTTGATGCCGCTCTCTCTCGCGTAAATCCACCCAAAGTTATTGGTCGTGTCGAACCCCAAAGTCAGGCCACGAGCAGAGTTGGTGGACCCCGTCAGCGTGAGCTGAGCATAGTCAATATTGGTACTGGTGTAATCGTAGGCCACTTGCAATGACGACGCTGATGCCGTGGTCCCGACGCCTACATTGCCACTGGTCGTCAGGGTAGTAAACGCGCCCGAGCTTGCGGTCGTGGCACCAATCGCTCCTGGCGCCGCCCAGTTGATTGAGGGAACCGGAGAACTTACCCAAGTGCCTCCGCTAGAGGTCAGAACGTTGCCAGAGTTGCCTGGTGCAACGGTTTGCAATGCACTTCCGCCGTTACCCAAAACAACTGAATTAGACGCTAAACTTGACACGCCCGTACCACCGTTAGCTACGGCTAGAGTCCCCGACGTTATCATCGCCGCGCTGTGAGGCGGAATGTCAGCCGCGACTAAGGAAGTGCCAGAAGTGACGCGCCCTTTGACGTCATAGGTCACTTTGGTCGAAGTACCTGCGGCTGCAACCGTTGATAGAGTCGCAGTGGCAGTTCCTGCGGCAAAACCCGAGGTAGTGATATCTCCACTGAGCGAGGTGATATAACTGCCTGCCGGCTGTTTTGCATTAAATGCTGCGTAATCTGCGTTTGAAATCAAACCAGCTGTGACGTTAGCCGCCGAGGCCATCGGGATATTAAGTGTATGGATGTTACTCGTGGATACCCAGGCAGGGACCGTGCCAGTGGTACCAGGGTTCCCAAAGGACTGACTAGCTCCACTCAGCCCGTTGAGCGTCGCGATAGCGGCACCCACGGCACCGACTGTCTGGACGGCAGTGCCATCCCAGTATCTCAACTGGTTAGATGTCGCATTGAACCATGTTTTGCCTTTATCCGCGACAGTAAGGCCTACCGGGTCAGTTGTATTGTTGCTAAAGGCCAAGGTCTTCGACGCAGCCATCTGAATATTACCGGTGCTGTTAATATCAAATCCGCCAGCGTTTAGTGCGCCAGTTAAGGTATCACCCGCTTTATTGAACGGCGTATAACCAATAGCGTTTTGCTTAGCGTTAAATGTGCTCCAATCTGCGGAGCTTAGATACCCACTGCTTGATCCACTAGACTGACCAATGCCGATCGTTCCAGTGACGGTGCTATAAGTGATCGGCGCACTGCCAGAAAGTGAAGATATGGCCCGCGCTGGTGTAAAGTACTGATTGGTGCCCTCAGTCACTACAGTCGTATTCAGCGTCTGCCAGGTCTTGTCACCGCGGTAATACTGCGTGTTGGTGCCTGCAGCGACAGTAGATTCTTTAGCGGCGAGATCCGCGGTGAGTCCGCTGATCTTGGACTGAGCGATGGCAGCACCAACGGCGACGTCAGCATCGACAATGGTCGCAGCGCTTTGTGCCGCAGTGAGCCGACCCTGCGCATCGACGGTGATATTGGCGCGTGTGTAGCTGCCTGGTATGACGGCAGTGTCACTGAGGCTGATGGTGCCTGTTGCCGTGATAGGTCCACCAGTGAGACCAGTGCCTGTAGTGATATTGGTGACGGTGCCGCCGGAGGCTAATTTGGTGTAGGCGCCACCATTTTGCGAGATTTTGAATTCGTTGTCGGTTTGGTCGAAGTAGATTTTGCCTTGGCCCGCAGCGCTCAAATTGGGCGCTGCACTTGCTGCTTGCAAAATCACAGGAGCTGTCAGTGACGAGACCGATAGGCTATTAAACGTAGGCGATGCTGAGGTGCGGATATCCTGAGCCGTATCCAGCGTGATGGACCCGGCCCCGCTTGCAATGCTAACACCGGCTTTGGCGCCCTGATTCAAAGTACCGAGAGCAAAGTTACCTGCGTTACCGATGAGTAACTGTCCGTTAGATGGCGCGGTGTTAAGACCCGTACCACCGTTAGCGACATTCAGAGTCCCAGAAGTTATGAGGCCTGCACTGTGAGGTGGTAAGTCCGCCGCAGCGAGCGATGTTCCGGTGGTGATACGGCCGTAAGCATCGGTGGTCACCTTTGTATAGGTGCCTACTGTGCCGGTGACTGGCAGACTTACCGTTGCCGTTGTACCCACGGTGGATACTTGCATGCCGTTTCCAGCGGTGACATTGCCGACTTTAGTATTAAACGTCGTATAGTCTGCTGTCGAAATAAGACCTGCAGCCACCCCAGCGCTTGAGGCAAGGGGGATGTTTAAGGTATGAGTCCCAGCACTGGAGACCCAGTTGGGTGCAGTGCCCGAAGACCACCCGGTGGCCAAGGTTTGGCTATTATTTGTCTGCCCGTTGAAGCTTTGCAGCCCTGATCCTGCTACGCCAAGCGTTTTAACAGTGGCTCCGTCCCAATACTTGAGCTCGTTACTGGTGCTGTTAAACCACATTTTGCCTTCGTCAGCGTCACCACTTAGTGCTGGATCCGAGGCGTTGGGGCTGAGACCAAAGACTTTGGCACTGGCCATGACCAGGTTGCCAGAAATTGTGTCGCCGGCTTTGTTTAGCGGAACGTAACCGAGCGCATTCTGCTTATTGTTAAACGTGGTCCAATCGGCTGAGCTCAAATACCCATTGGTAGTACCGCTACCTTGAGAAATCGCAATATCACCAGTGGTGAAGTTGTAGCTCACTGGTGCTGTGGCCGTGAATACGCCTTTAGCTCTGGCTGCGGTGAAGTACTGATTGGTCCCCTCAGTGACAGCGTCAGAATCAAGTGCCTGCCAAGATTTATCACCGCGCCAGTATTGTGACGTCGTGCCACCGGCAATGGTTGGCTCTTTGCTGGCCAGCGATGTGCCTAGGCCGCTAATCTTTGTCTGGGCGATGTTCGCTACTGCGTCGATATCTGCGTCCGTAATGGCAGGGCCGCTACTTGCTGCCGTGAGTCGTCCTTGTTGATCGACGGAAATCGTTGCTCGGTTGAAGGTGCCAGGTGTGACGTTAGTGTTTGCAAGTTCGATGGTACCCGATCCAGTGATAGGGCCACCAGTAAGACCCACACCGGTATTGATTGATGTGACGCTACCAACTGCAGGCGCAGTCCACGAGGCTAGACCGTTGGCATCACTGGTGAGGACTTTACCCGCACCGGGCGAGCCACCTTGGATTTTGATCTGACCGATGACGTCGAGTTTAGCTGAGGGCTCAGTGGAGCCGATGCCTAAGTTGCCGCTATTGACGATGTCTTTGCCACCGACATTCCACGCTCCGATAAGTGGCACCGATCCATCTTGGCGGAGCGCTGACGTATCAACGTAGCTCTTGGATGCTGCATCACTCGCGTCAGCAGGCGTGGCGAGACCAGTAAGGGTCTTGCCGTTCATATTGATTGTGCCACCGAGAGTATCGCCAGCCTTGTTTATCGGCGTGAATCCAAGAGCATCTTGTTTTGTGTTGAAATTACTCCAATCTCCTGAACTCAAATAACCCGAAGCTGTGCCGCTAGCCTTAGCGATACTAATATTGGGTGCTGTTCCTGCCCCCGCGACGGTGATGGGTGCGACACCGCTTAGTTCGGTCACAAAGCCCGTAGCCTGGGCAACATCAGCGGCGATCCACTTGCCGTTGCTATATGTAAGTACCTGCTTATCAGTCGGTGCAGCATTAGCTTCGTTCTTGGCGACTAACTGGGTGGCGTCGATTTTTTTCCAAGTAAAGCCACCGCGACCATCGCTAGTCATGACACTGCCGTCGGTCGCTCCGCTATCCATTTTAATGCGGAGCTTGCCACTCGTGTCACTATAGTCAAAATGACTCTCGTCCACCGGGATGCGCAGCGCCAATGGCGTGTATATGTAGCGTTGGCGGGGATAAGTTTTACCGCCAGCACTAATCTCGATATAGACTGCGCTGGTACCGTTACCAAACACTGCAGCAAGATCGGGGCCTGAAAAGGGAAGATCGATGGCGAAGAGGCCGTTGCTTAGATTGATGCCAGGCTTGCTGATGCTGCGCCCGCGCTGCTCGCCTTCAGTGGCAGCGCTCCAGAAGCTCACCTCGATATCTACCGCGCCCTCAACGGGAGCGCCGTTGGCTTGCGTGAGGCGTCCTGCGTAATTCATGCTAAAAGTTTCTTCTCCAACTGCGCGAGATGATTCCGCAAGGAGAGCAACAAACACAACACCAACGAGGCACGCAATACCGCGCGCAGCGGCAGCGATCGTACTCTGCGATTTGGCGTTTACAGTGCCCATCCGATCCAACCAAACACTTTGAGAGGTGGACGAAATGTCCCTCTTTTCCCTCAAAAGCGGGGTTCGACGCTGCTTGAGCGGATCTTTAAAAGTATTTTTTTGACCCTATGATTTCAGCAGCTTACAACGCTGTTTGCGATCGCTAGTTTTTGTAGGCAGGGATTGTTTTGGCCAGAGATAAAGTCCGAGCAAAGTCAGAGGGTTGCAGAAAACTCAAAATTCTTCAAAAATTCGGGCACTTAGACCACTCGAAAAAGGAGGCGATTGACCACGAGCTTGGCAAAGCCTCATCCCTGAGGCGCTTTCACTCACTGATTAACGTACTGCAGACAACCATTGGTGCAACGGAATGTTCCAGCACCCTGACCCCACGGCGTACCAACTTGGCCCTCGGAGTAACCGACGAAGGAACATGTTCTGCCGTCGCGGTTGTAAGCGTAGCAGTTATTGCCCGATCCTGACGATCCACCTGATGACCCACCGCCTGTCCAACCTGGATCTACATGACCGTTACCGTAGTCAACTGCCGATACGCATGGGACGTAGGCCGAATCCCAGCTACCTGGCCAGAGGCACTCTTCTGACCATTCCTGCGCGTGAGCCATCCCGGCCACAAAGACCGAAGATACTAGTGCGCCCTTAACTAATCTCGCCATCGATGCCACAACAACTAAATCTTTTACCATGATTTACCGCCTTTCTTTAAAACGTGGCGGTGATGTAGCAAAGCAATAGCTCCCGCAAAAGTTAAAAAACCAAAACTGTAACTTATTTTTTTTCGATACCGACACACTAGGCAATCATGGTTTCCTGCGAGACATTAGATGCTATCTCGCAGGAGTTTGATCTAAGTTCGATACACCGTTTAATTTTGCTGCAACTTACGGATGCGCTCAGCAAGCGGCGGATGCGTCGAGAACAGCGCCAGTATTCCTGCGCGGCCTCCAGCAGAAATCTGAAACGCAGCTATCGACTGTGGTGCGCCCTCCGGCACTTCTGCCGTGCGTTGCAAAGACTGCAAAGCTGCAATCATTTTGCCGCGTCCTACGAGATCAGCACCACCACCGTCAGCACGGTATTCGCGGTAACGCGAAAATGCTGCTACCGCCATCATACCGAGGAGGCTAAACACGACTTCAAAAAGGATCACCGTTACGTAACGAACTAGACCCCGTTTTTCGGAGTCAACCAGCTGTCCTGCCGCGAAACCAATGACCCTGGCAAAGAACATCACAAATGCATTAACCACGCCCTGCAGCAATGTCATCGTGACCATGTCGCCATTAGCGATGTGCGCCACTTCGTGAGCGAGCACACCCTCCAGCTCTTGTTTTTGCATATTGCGCAGGAGACCTGTTGACACCGCCACAAGGGCCCTGGATTTAGTCGGACCCGTCGCAAAGGCGTTAGGACTGTCGCTGTCGTATACCCCGACTTCTGGCGTCCCAGGTAGACCAGCTTGGCTCGCCAGGCGTGCGACCGTAGCTTGCAACCAGCGGGCATCCGGACTCGCATCCGTCTCGGAAATCACTTTGACGCTCATCATCCATTTAGCCATGACTCTGGAAAGCCCGAGAGAAATCAGAGCACCACCAAATCCCCAAACCAGGCAAAACGTCAACAATGACTGATAATCGATGCCCTGTGCCGTTAGGTAAGGGCTTACTCCCAGGAGTGAGAGGACGGTCGAAATGGTGACCACGATCAGCATGTTCACCATCAAAAAGAGAAACACTCGTTTCATAAAAGCCATAATTACTCCTATCCACAAATTGCCGGTCGTGACCTGTGGGTTAGCTGGCCACCCGCATCAGTATGGTTATCGGCTCGTTTGTTAATTATCTTAAATAGATACTTATGATATTTTTATTTGTTTTAAACAAAGTAAGTGGCAGGTCGCTATTCGACCCGCCACCTCCACGCCGGGATTGGCACAGCCGCTACCGTCTCGTCCGATCCCGCGTACGGATATAAGCCAAGGAAAAAGCAGGGGCTTTGAGCTTAAGGCAGGCTCTCGTAGCAAAGATACATAGGACACTTAAGGCTAGAGTGCTGAAGATACTGGAGGACATGCTCCCCATACTGATTCCTTTCTCAACTCAGTGGCAGCGCCAGAAGTGCTGCCTTGAGAGAAATATGGGGCTGCTTTTTGTTTTGTCAAAATCGATAAAGAATAAATTTCAATTTGCTTTTTCCGAACAAACTCCTAGCAGCACACTGTGGCAAATCGCGCTGGCACGCATGATGCAGTGTTACATGACGAGAGAGTCAAGGAGTTTAACATGCTCACACGCTCACAACTGAAGACCTTCCTGTCCGCGCTTACCACTAAACGGACTGAGGTTCTTGAGGCCATGAACACTGCTAAACAGCATGCCCTCATTGACCTGTCGCAAGATGCGACCGGAGATTTGAGTCACTTGCGGCTCCATCCAGCCGATCTCGGAGCGGACGCTGCTGATCAACATACCGAGCTCATGATTACTAACATGGAAGCCACGGCACTGAGCCAGATCGATGAGGCCATCGGGCGGCTGCACGAGGGGCGCTACGGGGTGTGTGAGGCATGCAATCAGGAAATTGCGCTTGAGAGACTGAAAGCGATTCCGGAGACTGCTTTTTGCCTATCGTGCGAATCTGCGCGGGAGGAAGCAGGGGGGTCGCGCCCACACAAGGTGCTGGAAAACCATGTTAACCCTGCTACCTATGAAAGTGGCGAGGTTGATCTCACAGATCAGCGCGCGCGGATGATAGCTCATGAGCAGGCCTTACGCGAGTCTGGCGAGCCATTGCTACCCTGACCTCTTGCCGGCTTGGACCCGTTCGCGACATGAGCTAGTATCATCACTGGACTAAGTGGTGGAGTTAGCATGCGCGTTGCCGTGGTCGGGGCATCTGGATTTGTCGGTCGAGCCCTCATCAAATATTTGCTCGATCACACCGATCACGAGGTGGTTGCTCTTAGCCGGACGCCCCTGCAGCTCGATCATCCTCGGGCACAAGGTCGCTATCATGCCGTCAGCTGCGACCTCCATAATTCCCTGCAACTAGAGCATGCACTCAACGATATCGATGCGGCGTATTACCTAGTGCATTCGATGTTGCCGGGAGCACGATTAAATCAGGGTAGCTTTGCCGATTTTGATCTGAGTCTCGCTGATAATTTTGCACGCACCGCACGTATGCGTGGCGTCAATCATGTCATCTACCTGAGCGGACTAGCTCCAACTGGGGCTACGATATCCGAACACCTTTTGAGTCGGTTAGAGGTTGAAACCGCACTGCGATCCTATGTCCCGACAGTGACCTGCCTTCGCGCAGGTATGATCGTTGGACCACAAGGATCATCCTTCACGATGATGGTGAGGCTGGTGCAACGCCTCCCGCTTATGGTTTGTCCCGCGTGGACGCGCAACAGTTGCCAGGTGGCAGTTCTCGATGATGTAGTCCGCTGCTTGGCACAATGTTTGGAGCATGCAGAGCTGCAAGGCCGCACCTTTGATCTTGGCGCTAAGCCTGCCGTAAGTTACCGCGAAATGCTCGAGACCACCGCTAAGCTGCTCGGTAAGAGGCGTACCTTTCTCAATGCACCACTCTTCACCATCGGCCTCAGTAGACTGTGGGTCAGTTTAGTCACCGGCGCACCCAAGGATTTAGTTTATCCGCTGATCAGTAGTCTAAGGGAGTCCATGTTGGTGCGACCCGACCATCAGTGGCCCCATGAACAACCGCCACTCAAAGACTTTGTCACTGCCGCACGGGAGAATTTGCCCGAGGTACTCGCCGCAGTAGAAAAACCACATGCCTTCAGGGGCACTAAACCATCTCGCGAGAGCACGGTCCGCTCGATTCAGCGCCTACCGCTTCCGCGCGGCAAAACCGCGGAGTGGGTCGCTGAACGCTACCTTGCGATGTTACCTAAGCTATTTCCACTGCTGATCAAGGTGCGTCGGCATGATGGACGTATTTTCTTACAGCTAACATTCCTGCCTATAACGCTCTTAGTGTTGCGTCACAGCCCAGAGCGCAGCTCGTCGGATAGACAACTTTTTTATGTGGTAGGGGGGGCGCTTGTATCGCGCCACAACCGTCGTGGTCGCCTGGAATTGAGAGAAACACTCGGCGGCCAAGCTTGCCTGGCCGCCGTGCATGATTTTGTCCCAGCGTTACCGTGGATCATCTACCGATGGACTCAAGCGGAGGTTCATCGCTGGTTTATGTACAGACTCGCCAAGGCCATTAAGTCTTAGCGTCGGCAAGTGCAGCTTCGATCGCCTTGGTTAACTCGCCATCGCTAGGTGAAACGCCCGAGGAAAAACGGCCGATCACTTCGCCACGACGATTAACTAAAAACTTCTCAAAGTTCCACTGCACATCGCCAGTCTTCGACGCATTAGCGACCAAATACTTGTAGACCGGATGGCGTTCATTCCCGTTCACGTGCGTCTTTTTGAACATAGGGAATTTGACACCGTAATTTAGCTCGCAGAATTTAGTGATGCCCTGGCCGTCAAGATCCTCTTGATGAAAGTCATCACTAGGAAACCCTAAAACCACTAGACCACGGTCTTTGTACTGATCGTATAGCTTCTGCAAACCACCATACTGGGGTGTGTAACCGCACTTAGAAGCCGTATTGACGACAAGTACAACCTTTCCACCGTAACTTTTGAAGGGCACTGACTCGCCCTTCAGGTTCGTTGCCTCTAGATCAGTAAACTTGGAAGACTTAGACTCAGCCGCAAGTACAGTGTTGCCTGCTAGAATAACGGAGCATAGCATTGCTAAGAGTCGCATAAGATTCTCCAGTCCTAAATTTCATGGATCGAATGTCTACTCTGATCTTAGACATCAGTATTTACTAAAGCCACCTACATTTTAGTTATTTACACAAGTCACCATGGAGCTATTCTCATCAATGCGAGTTTAGTCGCCGGAGAAGTTAAAGATGACCGCAAGTAGGGGACGCGTTGCCGTAATCGGCGCTGGGGTTGCAGGACTTACATGTGCACACTACCTAGAGCAAAAGGGGTGGGCTATCGATGTTTACGACAAGAGCCGCGGTATGGGGGGACGCCTCTCTGCCAAACGGGTCGATGGTTTGGGGACCGTAGACCTGGGAGCGCAATTCTTTACCGTGCAAACGCCGGAGTTTAGTAGTTTCATCGAGCGCGCCACGAAAGCGGGATTGGTCCAACCTTGGGCAGCACGCGTGTCTTACATCGGACCCAACGGAGTCGAGCCTGCAACGCAACAAACCCGTTGGCTGGGCGTGCCTGCCATGAACTCCTGGCTAGAGCTCCTCTGGCCCAGATCCAAGATCAGATTCGATTACACCGTTGAAAAGCTGGTTCGCACACCGGAAAAGTTATGGCGCCTCAATAACTCAGATGCGTCGTACGATTACGTGATCCTGGCACTGCCACCGGCCCAGGCTGCCGCCCTAGCTGTTGGCACTGAGCTCGAGGTAGCACTTAGTCAGATCACGATGAATCCATGCTGGGCCGGTCTGGCCATATTCGAAGCGCCCCTGGAGGTTGATTTTGACGCCGCCTTTGTCCGCGTTGGTGGTCTGGATTGGATAGCTGCCAATCATCGCAAACCCGGTCGCACGGTGCACCCGGCGGCATGGACCCTACATGCCGGCCCTCTGCTTTCGCGTCAAATTTTGGAGCTAGCTCCAGAGGAGGTGAAACCGCACTTGCTCGAGGCCCTAGCCACGGCTCTTGGTCGTCAACTACCCAAGGGTCAGGTTGCACTGGTACACAAGTGGCGCTACGCCTCGCCTGCAAGTCCGGGATCCCCTGGCATCCTCTGCAGCTCTGACGCAGCATTAGGTGCAGGTGGCGACTGGGCTGTTGGTGGCCGCGTCGAGGGTGCCTTCACAGCAGGCCGTCTTTTGGCCGCGGCGGTGGAGCAGCGGACTCCTCAATCTTGAGGTGTAATGGATACGCGTTCATCTTTTTCCTTTGAAAGCTTCTTCAATAGGACTATAACTCGAGGCCCTGGAGAGGTGACAGAGTGGCCGAATGTGCTAGACTCGAAATCTAGTGTCTGGGCAACTGGACCGTGGGTTCGAATCCCACCCTCTCCGCCACCCCCCCTAAAATAAATCATGATTTCAGTCTGTTATCACAAGCCACGGGCTTTAACCGGCTCCCTATGCGAGCCGTTCTGTGGCCGTCAAGTTGCGCTGGTAAAATCTCGATCAAATTGGTAGACATTTACGCCGGCAACCCTACCCTAGGGTCCACGATACTGGGACTTGGAGGTCAGCATGACGTCTGACGCGGCTAAACAGTCGTTCTCAAACCGCGAATATAAATATGGTTTTGTCACCGAGGTCGAGGCCGAAGCCTTCCCCAAGGGGCTGGACGAGAATGTCATTCGTCGTCTCTCGCAGGTCAAAAACGAGCCCGAATTTGTCCTCGAGTTCCGCCTAAAGGCCTTCAAGCATTGGCAAAAGATGACGGAGCCTAAATGGGCTCACGTAGACTACGCTCCCATCGATTTCCAGGACATCCGCTACTATTCGGCACCAAAGAAAAAAGCTCCGGGCCCCAAGAGTTTGGACGAGGTCGATGCTGAGATCATCGCTACCTTTAATCGTCTTGGCATTCCGCTGGCCGAACAAAAACGGCTGACTGGTGTGGCAGTGGATGCTGTCTTTGATTCTGTATCGGTTGCCACCACTCACAAGGATGAGTTGGCTAAACACGGTGTCATTTTCTGCTCCTTCTCAGAAGCCGTACGGGAACATCCCGAACTGGTCAAAAAGTGGCTCGGTAGCGTTGTTCCCTACAAAGACAATTACTACGCCGCCTTGAACTCTGCCGTGTTCAGCGATGGCTCATTTGTTTACATCCCTAAAGATGTGCGATGTCCGCTCGAGTTATCGACTTACTTCCGCATTAACGCGGCCGAAACCGGCCAGTTTGAACGAACGCTTATCATCGCGGAGGAAGGCAGCTACGTCAGCTACCTCGAAGGGTGCACAGCGCCCATGCGTGATGAGAATCAGCTACACGCAGCAGTCGTTGAGCTCGTGGCCCTAAAAGATGCCGAGATTAAGTACTCGACTGTGCAGAACTGGTACGCCGGAGACAAAGACGGCAAGGGCGGGATCTTCAACTTCGTGACTAAGCGTGGCCTCTGTCTTGGCGATCGCTCGAAGATTTCGTGGACTCAGGTAGAAACAGGTTCGGCGATTACGTGGAAATACCCCAGTGTTATTCTGCAGGGTGACTATTCACGTGGCGAGTTTTACTCGGTAGCACTCACCAACAATAAGATGCAGGCTGATACTGGCACCAAGATGATTCATATTGGTGCCCATACCACTAGTAAGATTGTCTCGAAGGGCATATCGGCTGATGAGTCGATCAATAGCTATCGCGGTCAGGTGAAAATACTGCCATCTGCGACCAACGCACGCAATTTCTCACAGTGCGACTCCATGTTGGTTGGCAGTAAGTGCAGCGCTAATACCTACCCTTACATTGAAGTTAAGAATCCAACTGCGCGCGTCGAGCACGAAGCCAGTACGTCAAAGATCAGCGCGGAGCAGGTATTCTACCTCAAATCGCGTGGCCTCGATGATGAGGCGGCAATCAGTTTGCTGCTCAATGGGTTTTGCAAGGAAGTGTTCAAAGAATTGCCTCTGGAGTTTTCCGTCGAGGCGGTGCGCCTACTAGAAATGAAGCTCGAAGGGAGCGTAGGTTAAGATGTTAGAGATTCGCGATTTAAAAGTTGAAGTGGACGCAAAGAGTATCCTCAAGGGACTAAATCTCACCGTGAACGAGGGTGAGGTTCATGCCATTATGGGCCCGAACGGCTCAGGCAAGAGCACTCTGTCGAAGGTCATTGCCGGTCACCCTGACTACACCGTGACTGGCGGGGATGTGCTTTTTGATATCAATTTTAAGCCCAAGAGCCTCCTTGAGCTGAGCCCCGATGAGCGCGCCCGTGAGGGTATCTTCCTCGCCTACCAATATCCGGTCGAAGTTCCGGGTGTTAATAACGCTGAGTTCCTCCGTGCTGCTTTCAATGCTGCATGCCGTCACCAAGGTGGCGAGGAGATGGATCCTCTGGATTTTGACAGTTTCCTGCGGGAAAAGGTTCGCTTTCTCGGCATGAACGAGAAGTTCATTGAGCGTCAACTCAACGTTGACTTCTCCGGCGGCGAGAAAAAGCGCAACGAGATTCTTCAGATGGCAGTGCTGTCACCGCGGCTTGCGATCTTGGACGAGACGGATTCGGGCTTAGATGTCGATTCGCTGCGCCTCGTATCGGAAGGCGTCAATAAGTTGCGCAATGAGAATAACGCCATAGTCCTGATCACGCATTATCAGCGCATCTTGAACTACATCGTACCCGACCACGTCCATGTCCTTGCCGGTGGGCGCATCATCAAGAGCGGTGACAAGAGTCTTGCGCTTGAGATTGAAGAACGCGGCTACGACTGGCTACTCAACTAAGGTGGGCACCTGATGCAAGCGCTAACAGAGCAACACAGCCCATTTGCTGCAGCCTTCGGTAAGTGGCAAAGTCTACGCAAGGCTCCCGCTTGGGTGGCTGAACTGCAACTACGGGCCTTTGACGCGTATCGGACCGACGGGCTACCTACACGCAAACACGAAGCCTGGAAGTACGTCAGCCTCAGAACCTTGAATGAGGTTGAGTTTGGCGTCGCTCCCGTTCTTCTTGACATTCGCGACGTTAAAGCTGAGATCAGCAGGCTGCTGCGGCCGGAATACCACAATCTAGTATTCGTCAACGGTCATCTAGCCGGAGATCTCAGTGATCCTTTACATTTAGACGGGTTGATCTTTGCTCCCATTGCCGACGCCTTTGAGTCAGAAGCGTCCCTGCTCCGTCCATGGATTGAGCGTACCCTCACGCGGGGCGACGCGTTTACCCAGCTAAACACAGCATTTCTTGGCAACGGCCTCCTCATTAAAATAGCCGCTGACTCGACGCTAACGAAGACTCTGCATCTGATTCACGTGAATACAGCTGAAGCTCACCTGAGCCAAACAGCACTGCGCCATCTTGTGCATGTCGCTCAGGGTGCATCTCTCAGCCTGGTAGAAACCCACGTGACATTGGGAACTGAGACCAAAGTCTTTACCAATAGCCTCCTCGAGGCCTCCGTCGAGACTAATGCCACATTGAAACTGTCTCGCATTGATCACCAAGGAGCCGCGGCCCTGCATATCGGTCGTGCGCACGTTGAGCTCGGCGCGCGCGCCACTCTCGAGTCATTTTGTTTTTCCAGCGGTGGCAAACTGAGTCGCCATGATCTCGATGTTAGCCTTTGTGGAGAGGGTGCAGAGGCCACGCTGAATGGGCTTTACCTAACTAAAGCTGGTCAAGTGATTGATAATCACACGACTATGCGGCACCTAGTACCAAACGCCGTCAGTCGTCAGCTATACAAGGGTATCCTAGACGGTGATAGTAGGGCCGTTTTTAACGGTAAAGTGGTCGTGAGCCGCGATGCACAAAGCACAAGTGCGCAGCAACTAAACCGCAACCTCCTACTTAGTGATGACGCCGAAATAGACACGAAGCCTGAGCTCCTGATCGACGCTGATGACGTCAAGTGCGCGCACGGCGCCAGCATTGGACAGCTGACGGACGATCAGATCTTTTACCTGCGTAGTCGAGGACTCGGGCTGGAAGAGGCGCGGCGACTCCTGACTATGGGATTTGCCGACGAGGTGCTTTACAAAGCTCCTGTGATTCGTGAATGGTTGAGACCGTTGATTGCAGAGGAGTATTTTGTATGACCCTCGCCACCTCCAAAGAGTTCAACATCAACGCCATACGGCGAGACTTTCCGATCCTCGCTACGACGGCAAGGGGCCGCCCGCTCGTTTATTTGGACAACGCTGCTACGACGCTCAAGCCCACGCCCGTTGTTGATGCTGTAGAGAGGCATTTGCTGCTTGGTGCATCGAACGTACACCGTGGCGTTCATTATCTAAGTGAAAAAGCGACTGCCGAGTTCGAAGCATCACGTGAAAAAGTGCGAGCCTTTCTGAACGCACGGGAAAAAGCAGAAATCATCTTTACTGCTGGCACTACGGCCAGCATTAATCTGGTCGCTAACAGCTACGGGTCAACGCTCAAGGCTGGGGACGAGATTGTCATCAGCGCCATGGAGCATCACTCTAATATCGTCCCTTGGCAGATGCTCTGTGAGCGCCAGGGGCTCGTACTCCGTGTGGCGCCAATCAATGATCGCGGTGAGCTCCTTATGGACGAGTTCGCTGAGTTAATTGGTAGTCGCACCCGCCTGGTGGCGGTTGTAGCCGTATCTAATGCACTTGGTACAGTCAATCCGATCCAGGACATTATCGACCTTGCACACAGTCGCGATGTGCCTGTGCTACTGGACGCAGCTCAAGCAGTTGCTCACATGCCTATCGATGTCCAGGCTTTGGGTGTCGACTTTGTCGCCTTTTCATCGCACAAGCTCTTTGGGCCAACTGGGCTAGGTGTGCTTTACGGAAGACGCGAGATACTAGACCGCATGCCGCCTTTCCTAGGCGGTGGGGATATGATCAAATCCGTAACCTTTGCTAAGACACTATATGCTGATCTACCGGCTAAATTTGAAGCTGGTACCCCTGATATCGCCGGCGTTATCGGACTTGGCGCTGCCATCGATTACGTCCAAAATGTGGGTTTAGACCAAATTGCGGCGGCCGAGGCCGCGTTGCTCGCATACGGCACGGAGCGTCTTGAGGAACTCGACGGCCTTAGGTTAATCGGTCAAGCAGCGCACAAGACAAGTATCCTTGGCTTCGTCTTGGACGACATCCACCCACACGACATTGGGACTTTGCTAGACCAAGAGGGCATTGCAATTCGTGCTGGTCATCACTGTACACAACCGCTGATGGATCGCTTCAAGGTCCCGGCGACAGCTAGAGCAAGCCTTGCATTTTATAACACCAAGGACGAGATTGACACTCTTGTGACGGCGATCGTCAAAGTGCAAAGGCTGTTCGCATGAGTTCGCAGACCGATCTGTACCAGCAGGTAATTCTGGAGCACAATAAAAAGCCACGCAATTTTGGTAAACCAGCGCATCACACCCACGAAGCCGAGGGGTTCAATCCCCTGTGTGGCGACCACTTATGGGTTTACTTGCAAATTAACGCTGCTGGCGACGGTAGTGAGGTCATTAGCGACGCCGCGTTCGAGGGCAGTGGTTGTGCGATATGCAAGGCCTCGGCATCAATGATGACCATGGCGCTTAAAGGCCAGTCGCCAGAGGCTGCCAAAACGCTATTCCACGAATTTCAGAGCCTGCTCAAAGGCACACTGAATCCTGATACCGACGCCCATCAACTCGGCAAGCTTAAGATCTTTTCTGGTATTTGGCAGTACCCAGCACGGGTCAAGTGTGCCGCTCTTGCCTGGCATGCTCTGAATGGTGCTCTTAACAATCAAAAGACTGTATCGACCGAGTGAGACGTCTATGACCAACGTGGCTGACAACCTACAGATTCGTACCCAACGGACTCCCAATCCTAATGCTTGGAAGTTTATTCTGTCCGCGCCGATAAAACGCGAGGGGAAGGTTTCCTACAGTGAAATGGCCGAATGTGACCATGTGCCTATGGCCACTGCATTGCTCCGTCTCGCCAATGTGACTCAAGTGCACTTCTTCGAAAATGTCATCACGTTGACGCAAAACGGCGCTTCGGAATGGACGGCATTATCGCAAAGTGTGCAGGACGTAATTCGCTACTGTATCGGAGAGCATGATGCAGACTTTGTCGAATCCGTGTCGAAACCCAAGAAACTAGAGCGTTCCGCGTTACCCATAGAACTTCAGCATCTGGAAGAGATCCTCGATCGGACCATACGCCCGGGACTGCAGGCCGATGGCGGTGATATTGAGGTCCTCGAGCTAGACGGCAACATCCTGACAGTTCGCTATCAAGGCGCCTGCGGTAGTTGCCCTAGTGCTATGATGGGCACCCTACAAGGTATCGAAAGTATCCTGCGCACGGAGTTCAATCCTTACCTGGAGGTGGTGGCAGTATGAGTCAACTTCAATCAGTCGTCATCAGCACCAAGGCCGACGGCAGCTGGCAGGCCGTTCATGTCCCATCGGGCAAAGTGGCCCACGGTCTTACCAAAGACGAGGCCGAGGAAGGCATGCGCGCCTTACTTGGCATGTCTGAGCAGGGTGCTTTTGTCGAGCCGCTAACCAGTGATCGCTTCAGTGGCCTAGCCAAAGAGATTGCGGAGTTTCTCGAGGGTCAGGTTTCAGACATGCTGGCCTTCCACTCAGGCTTTGCCCGTCTCGAGGCCTTTGAGAGTGGTATCGCCCACATCCGGCTAGGGGGCGGCTGCCAAGGCTGCCCGTCGTCGACGCTAACGCTCATGAATGGGGTTCAGCAGCAGCTGCAAGAACGATTTGGCGAAGACAGCATAATCGATATCGTCCCGGTGGTTTAAGCCCCCCAATTTGAGGTCGGATGCACTGATGAATGTCACCTCGAAAAGCCGCTACGCGCTCAAGATCATGATGGATCTCACTGAGCACTACAGTGCCGATGGCGATTTGGTGATTCAACGTACTGATATTGCCTCCCGCCAGGGTGTCCCGCTCGACTACATGGACCATATTCTCAGTCGTCTCAAAGAGGGTGGACTCATCCAGAGCACCCGCGGGCGTGGCGGCGGCTACCGGCTGGCGGTTCCACCACAAAGGCTGTCTGTACTGGATATCTTTACAGCGGTTGAGGATGTTTTCGAGCCTGTTCGGTGCCTAGAGGATGCCTCCGCCTGCGGGGCTGAACACGTTTGTGGCGCTAAAGACGCCTGGGGTATCATTTCAAGCGCGATTCGTGGCGCACTTTCTGGCATTATATTGTGGGATTTGGTCCATCAGAGGGGACTGACTAAGGGGCTTGAATTCTTGAATGTCGCCCCCCAAGAATGTCGGGCGCCAAAACGACGCGCAGGAGGCACGAGCTAGCATATGAAGCACCAACAAGGCGAAGAGCAGTCGTTCATTACCACCAAAGCTGCCGAATTTTTGGCCTGGGCGCGCAAGAACTCGCTGTGGCCCTATCCTTTCGGCACCGCCTGCTGCGGCATCGAGTACATGGCCGTTGTGGGTCCCAAGTACGACATCGCACGCTTCGGCGCTGAGGCTGTCCGTTTCTCACCTCGTCAGGCCGATCTAATGATCGTTGCCGGCACCATTACCGAAAAGATGGCACCGGTTATCAAGAAGGTTTGGGATCAAATGGCCGAGCCCAAATGGTGCATTGCCATGGGAGCCTGTGCCTCCAGTGGTGGCTTCTACCGGGCCTACCATGTGCTCCAGGGTGTCGATAAGGTGATCCCAGTAGATGTGTACATCGCTGGATGCCCCCCCACTCCTGAAGCAGTTTTGGCAGGTCTCATGACCCTGCAGGACAAAATCGTCGAGAAGGCGGTCGGTGCAAAGAAGCAGGCCTAATCGGCCTACTTCTAAAACCCATGAGCCGTCAGGGCATCTACCAGAGAGGCTGCGAGTTCAGGATCGTCATTTGACGGTACGACGCGCGCATAACGCTTAAAGCCAGAGGCCAAAGCTAACTCTCTGTAGGTGTGATCCATCTCATAAAGAGTCTCGATATGGTCAGCAGTAAAGCTAATCGGCACCAATAGCACCGCCCCGCCTCGCTCACGTCCAAGTCGCTCGATAGTCTCATCGGTATAGGGCTTTACCCACTCAACCGGCCCCACACGGCTTTGAAACGACAGGTCCCAGAGCACATCTGATTGCGGAAAGCGCTGCTTGAGCCATACCTCACCGCGGCGCTTCAACTCATTAAAGTGGGCGTGCGTCTCGGTCACATAGGGATCGCCCCTATTGTGGTATTTGACAGGAATCCCGTGCGCTGAAAAGACGACGGTCAGTGGTTGCGACGGTTCAGAGGTCAGGAGTGGCTCCAGTCCTTGCTGTAATCTCTGATAGGTATGCGCGAGGTAACGCGGCGTCTGCCACCATGAGAAAATTCTCGTTGTCGGAATATGCCGGTGCCCAAGATGAGCCTCCACAGCCAAGTCAAAATCACGCAGTGAGCTCACCGTGGTGCTGTGGCAAAGATGTGGATAGAGCGTCACCATGAAAATACGACTACCGGCAAAATCGATACTGCGGACCGTTTCCTCTGCAGTCGGTGCCGTATATCTGTTGATCACAACGACCTTGGTATTAGGCCTCATTTGTCGCAACGCGGTCTGCAAATGCTCAGCCTGTGCCGCAGTCATCTTATTGATCGGCGAGTAGCCAATCTTGGCATATTCTGCCGATGATTTTGGTGCTCGCTTGGTAGCAATGCGTCGCGCCAAAAATCGCCGGAATCGCGCCGGAAGTGGCGCTCTGATGATAAAGGGATCCTCGAACAGGCGTCGCAAGAATGGCTCAACCTCCGGATCCGAGGTAGGACCACCAAAGTTAAGAAGAACCACAACATGGGGTACGTCGCGCCAAGGATCTGTTGTAAGCTGGTTGGTCAAAGCGATATCACCTTCGCATTTAATTGGGTCGTGCAAGTTGATCGGGACTATCTAAGGAAAACGCTGGTATCGCTACGATGATCAGGTCCCCGTTCTCACTTGTCATGTCATAGGTACCGACCATGATACCTGAAGCGGTCGGCAGATTGGCAAAACTGCTGTAATTAAAAGTGGCACCTGGCGGTATCAGTGGCTGATTGCCCACAACTCCATCACCCTTGACATCTGTTGTTTGACCAAAAGCATTGGTAATGCGCCAATGGCGACGAAGAAGACGCACCGATGCAGTGCTATGGTTGCTAATAGTAACCTCGTAAGTCCATACATAAACACCTGATTCAGGTTGCGAATGATCGGTAAGAAAGGCAGGTTGTACCGTGACTTCGATAGCATTAGTGATCTGACTGTACATGCTGCGTGCTCTCTAAGCCGTAGTAGTCTATGTTGCAGGACCGTCACCCTACTTTAATCAGTTGCAGCAAAAGCGCAAGGGACGCATGGCAAAGAAACCCACTGTTACAGGCAAAAACCTACCAGAATTCGACAAGTACTATCATTACCGGGAGAGCGTGCAATCACCAGATGCCGATGCAGCCTTTCTAGAGGAAATCTACCGCCGAGCTAGAGGGCGCAATCCCACTGTTTTTCGCGAGGATTTTTGCGGCACCTTCGCCAATTGCTGCGCATGGGTAAAACGCAGCAGCAAAAATAGAGCCTACGGCCTCGATCTTGATCCTGAGCCGATCAATTACGGCAAAAATCATTATCTCACTGAGCTGACAGCAGAACAGCAAAAGCGTGTTCATATCGAGTTACAGAACGTCCTCGGACGTAACCTACCACGAGCCGACGTCATTTGTGCGCTGAACTTCTCGTACTTCATTTTCAAGGAACGTCAGGTTCTTAAAAAGTATTTCACAGCCTGTCGCAAATCCCTGAATCCTAAAGGTGTATTTGTTATTGATGCGTTTGGAGGACCAAAGTGCCAAGAGGCCAATGAGGAGGTCAGCGAAAACGGCAACCCACCTTTTGACTACTACTGGGACCAAGACTCCTTTGATCCGCTTACTCACGAGGCGGTGTTTCACATCCATTTCAAGCGCAAGGGCGAAAAGAAAAGGCTCAATGTCTTTACCTACGATTGGCGCATGTGGACGCTTCCCGAGCTGCGAGATTTGCTTCTCGAGGCCGGTTTTAGCCGCGTAGAGTACCTCTGGGAAGGCACCAATGAACATGGCGAAGGTGACGGTGACTTCAAAGCCGTGAATAAAGGTGAGGAATGTGAAGCCTGGGTCGCATACCTTGCCGCTTACGCCTGAAGTTGCAAGAGGCGATCGGTTGAGACCGCCTCAGTTCACCCATTTAATTATGGGAGTGCAAATCCTGATTGAGTTCAATGGACTTTTTATTAGGTAGACACTCAATAGCACCATCTTGAGAGTTGCGGCGGAAGAGAAGTCCGCTGCGACCAACAAGCTCGCTCGCTTTGAGTTTACGCGTCACTTCGCCATCTTTATTTAGAACGCGCACTTTGCTAGCGGCCGTCAAATACAGTCCGGCCTCGATTGTACAATCATCGCCGAGAGGGACGCCTAGGCCAGCGTTAGCCCCCAGGAGACAATTCTTACCGAGCGAAATCGGCGTAGAGTTGCCCCCGGACAATACACCCATGGTGCTAGAGCCACCACCGAGGTCGGTACCAGCTCCAATCCAAACACTTGAAGAAATGCGCCCTTCAACCATATTGGGGCCCTCACATCCCGCATTGAAGTTCACGAAGCCCTCATGCATGACCGTGGTACCCGATCCTAGATAAGCTCCCAAACGAACTCTTGAAGCATCCGCAATGCGCACGCCTGACGGCAATACGTAGTCTGTCATCTTGGGGAATTTATCTACCATGTGCACAGTTAACGGCACTCCCTTCATCCGACAGGCCAATTGAAGCTCCGGCAACTCTGCTACATCCACGGGTCCCAGGCTCGTCCATGCCACGTTGGGCAGTATCTTGAAGATTCCAGTCAAATTAATCGCATTAGGACGTACAAGACGATGCGACAAAAGGTGGAGTTTCAAATATGCCGCGGGAACATCGGAAGGGGCCGTATCCTCGCCAAGAAAAACCGCACAAAGCGGCGAATCTGTCGCTACGAGAGCAGCGTAATCTGGATCGATGACGGCCAATGCCTTACGCTGATCAGCATTCAATTCAAGGGATTGCTCTCCACCCTGGTAACCGAATGCTTCAGCGAATGCTGCAACCTCGAGACCAACCGGATGCAATACCGGCTGAGGATAAAGAACTTCGATCCAATCGCCGTTTTTGTTCTGGGTGCCAACCCCAATGCCGAAGGCAAATAAAGACTCTGTTTTACTTATAGTCATGACTTATAACTCCTGCGAATTCCAAGCCTCAGGCAGCCGAGAACTATAGCACTTGGCGCACGTCGGCAGATATTTCTCTTCACTCCCAAGATCGACCACCGGACCGGTCAAACTTGGCACACCATTCACTAACTTCAGGTTGAATACTGCTTTGCGATTGCAGTAGGCACAAGTGGTCTTAACCTCAGAAATCTCATCCGCTAGTTCCATCAGGCGGCGACTACCGGGAAACAAGCGGGTCCGGAAATCACCGCGCAGCCCATAGCAAATGACTGGTACATCTAGTGCTGTAGCAATATGCCGCAACTTCTCGATCACCGACTCACTCAAAAACTGCACCTCATCCACTAAGATGCAGTCGGCAAGCGACAGACGATCCTCGGGCAAGTCACCAACAGAAGACACGAGATAATCTGCGTCACGCGTTAAACCGGCGCGCGAGGTGACCGCATTCTCCCCAAATCGAGTATCAAGAGCCGGCTTTACTACGAGCACAGTCTTGTTCTGCTGGGAGTATGAATGAGCCACTGCCAGTAAATTAAGGGTCTTAGCACTACCCACTGAACCGTAGCGAAAGTACAGTTTTGCCATGTGCTCCACCTGTCTCTAGTGGCGCCATTTAAGCACGAGGCGAAACTGATTACAACTCGTTGTACTTTTGGAGGAGGATACGCTGCTCCTCCATAATGTAGGCTAGAGGAATGGATCTTTTAAGATGCAAACTACAAGTCAACTCTAGCGGCATGATCCGGATAATCTTGCCCTCGATAGCAACGCGCTTTCCGGATCGAAATACCAACGTACCCTTGACGACCTGGTTCTCGATATGTCCATGCTGCGCCGGTAGGAGAAAGCGAATGCCTCGCTCCGACACGTCAAGCACCTTATAAACAACCTTACCGACTTGTAGCTGTGGTCGTTCTAATTCGGGGTAATTGATTCTGTAGTGCTCGCGCTGATTTTGCTCAATATCACTCTTAGCCATTTCTCGACCCCGCAATCAGAAGACCATTTCAGTCAAGATTTGCAGCCAGCCCACGGTCCAAAAACTGCATCATCTCAACCTCAACATCCAGGTCCTTGAGCAAGTGATACATGCCGCTGAGTTTTCTGTTGAGAAAGATCAATTGATGCGGTGGCGCTGAATGCTTGACGCTCAAGGCAAATTTTGCCGCAAGATCCCGAACCGATTTCAGCCAATCATCATTACGAAACTTAAATGGCTGAAACTGTGGCTGCATCATCTGCGTGACGAGCATGATCAATTCGCGAAAATGGGCCAGGGTCTCCAGCGATTCCTCCCGAGAGAGATAACCTTGATCCAGAGTGACAGCGATTACATCGTCGAAATTATGGGTCATGATGCCATGGATAATCCGGCGTAATATGCGCCTAAATTCTGTCGGGAATAAATTAGTCGCACCAAAATCAAGAAGCACCAATTCGCCAGAGTCTGGCCGGTACAGAAAATTGCCAAAGTTTGGATCAGTCTGCATGATCCCATGCGTCATCAGCTCATCTATTAAAAGATTCAATATGAGAGTGGCAAAATGCTGGGCTTCAGCCTTCGCTGGCTTGGTACTAATCCAGTCCGCAATACGGACACCGCTCTCGTAAGAAAGGCAAAGCACTTTGGATGACGTAAAGTCATGAAAAACAGTGGGAATGACATAACCTTGACTTGCAATTGCATGCCTATAAGCATCGGCATTTGCCGCCTCTAGTCGGTAATCAGCCTCGCGCTTTAGACTTGCAGCGATTGCAGCGAAAATAGGGTCCATGTCCACTGGTGTTCCGCGCAGTTGAATTGCCATTGAGACCAACTTACGCAAAACGTTAAGATCGGAGTCTATACTGTTCGCTACGCCAGGAAACTGTACCTTGACCGCAACATCCTGATTATTCAGGCGCGCCTTGTGTACCTGCCCGATCGAGGCAGCTGCAATAGGCTCAGGAGAAATATCTTCAAGCATGGACAGTCGCTCAGCTCCCAGCTCGCGGCCGAGAATGTACCGGACTTGATCGAAAGGCATGAACGTACCGCTGTCGTGAAGCTGTCTCAGGATAGCTACCACCTCTGGCGGCAGGATATCGCTAAACTCGAGACTAACTAACTGCCCCGCCTTCATGGCTGCACCCTTGAGCTGGCCCAGAGTAGCTACGAGCTCTTCCGTTTGCTTGATGCGACTGGCTAACTTTGAGTCCTCTGCCCCCATGCGCCCAGCAACCTCACGCACAGCAATCTTAGCCCCCGAAAAGAGAAGGCGGCTGGTTCGTGCAAATACACTTTGAGGAATCTTGTCGCTACGTTTTGCCATTTAAAGGACCACGCTGATGGAAAGAGCTGTGAACTGTCAGCATAGCAAAAAAAAGACCACCGCAGGAAGAGGATCACCCTCCGCCTGCGGTGTCGTGAGACAAATTAAGAATTAGTTGCTTATGGTTACACTCTTCAACGACGATCCTAAGCCTCCCGAAGCGGGGTCAGCTATAGTGAGTGTTGCAGTACCAGCAGTAGCGTCCTTGTAGAAAAGGCTAGCCTGAGTAGCACCGATTGCGAGATTAAAAGCTGTCATACTTGTCGTGCAGCTAGCATCCGCATAGAAAGTACCTGTAGCTGAGCTCGAGCTGACGTTCAGTAAACGAAGTGCTGAGAATGAGGCTTGCTGGTCGTTGGCGTCCAGAATCAGTGCCAACAACGAGCTACACTCGTTTACTTTCGCGTTTAGTATGGCCGTAGCCCAGGCAATTTTGGCAGGAGTAGATGAGGTCTGGCCTGCGGCAGCACCCATCACAGAAGACGCCATAGTCAGATTGGCATCCGGACTCGACACTGTCAAAGTCGGACCACCAGCTGCGGTGTCTTTGTAGTAAACCGTCACATCGGTTGCACCCTTAATGAGGCTGACCGCAACTACTGGGGTACCCGCACAGCCACTGTCAGTGTAGAACGATCCGGTAGCAGCACTGGAAGCAAAGCTGAGAGAAATGGTCGAGGCTAACGGTGCCGGTCCCTTGTCGCCTTCTTGTGTTTCTACCCTAACTGCAGTGCAAACTCCAGGAGCGGCCATCGGCAGAGCATCAAGGAAAGCTAGTTTGGTGGCGCCTTTCACAACGTTCACGGATAGACCACCGTTCGTGGACGTCACTGGTTGCATCACGATGTTTGCCACAGATACCTTGTCCGCACTGATTGTGACGGTGCTCGAACCCTGTTGCAGAGGTACACCGTTCTCGTCTTCCCAAAGGACGAGGATAGTATAGGTACCAGCAGGGACACCGTGAAAGTTTAGGGTTTCCGATTGAACGTACGGTTGTTGTACGTTCATAACGACGCAAGACGGATCGGCAGGCACGTAGCCACCGTTAACGGTAGAGCCTGTCGGATCTGGCGCAGGAGCTGGTTCAGGCGCTGGCGCAGGAGCTGGTTCAGGCGCTGGCGCAGGAGCTGGTTCAGGCGCTGGCGCAGGAGCTGGTTCAGGCGCTGGTGCAGGACTTGGCGCCGGTGTGTTGTAATAATTATTGGTGATGTTGTTCGTCACTGTGATCGGACCGATATTGGTAGTCGCGACCAAGTTGAATATCTTAGCTAATACTGCGTCTAGTGTACCCGAATGGCCGAACATGCCGGTAGCATACCAACCACCAGACTGGCGCCCCCTGTAATCTTTGCGCTTAGTCTTTTGGCCGTCAGTTAACGCGATGGTGTTGGCCCCGGTAGTCCCGCTACCAGTGCCAGTCGTAATATCAATGTCTGCGGGCTCGGCATTTGGTGTCGGGACCTTGCACTTGGCCTCGTCAAGGAGTACCACCTGAACCTGGGTGACTCCGGCGGGTGCAATGGCTTCGCTGAGCGATAGCACGCCTACTGATCTGGCTTTTTTGTTTTCATTGGTTTTTTTAACCAGAGGATGGCAAGCAGCCAATGCAAGTAATATCGCTAAACTTTGAGTACGGCGGAAACGAGAGGTAGGTACAGACTTCAATCGCATTTCAAACCCTTTCCAAGAAGACAGCAGATGGATCTCCCACCACAACAGGAGCGCTGTCGTATCGGCATTTTCACAATAAAACTTTAGATGTTTTCTCTAAACACCGATCACATCGGTCTTTTTTAGGATCTAATGACCTTTATCGGATCGGTCGTCGCAGCCCGCATCGCAGGATAAATCCCGGCCAGCAGACCAGCCGCCATCAGGGCAACGACAATGCCAAGTACCTGATTGACACTTAAGCGACAACCAATGACCTGATCGACGATGGCGAACGAGTTGCCTTTTTTTTCACCAATAAATTCACTTATATCGATGCCGCGGTCATGTAGATACCGGTACATGGGGACGGCTCCGAGAGCTCCTATCGCCAGTCCGATACACCCCAAAAGCATGCCCTCCCAGGCCACCATACCGACGACACCCAAAGGCGGCATTCCCGTTGCAAGCATGATACCGAATTCACGACGTCGCTCTATGATGTTTAGCATCATGGCATTCAGCACACCGATGCCGATAATGAGCGAGGCAAACACTAACAGAACACCATACAGCGTGCTGTCAACATCGATGATTTGTGCTACCTGCGGAAAATTTTCTCGCCAATAAGCTACATGCGATTTAGCGGCAACGGACTTCATCAGGCGCCGCTCCACGGGTGATACGAGACGCGGCGAAACAGCGTCAGCTTCGGCGTTTACCGCAATGAACGACGTTTCATTGCTCTCGAAACCAAGCGTTTTCTGCAGGGTTGACAGCTGCATTAAGACCAGATGCCCATCAGCATCAGGACTACCAGTTTCAAAGACCCCACTCACGTGCAATACATTTGACACCATCTGACCTATAGCATCGGTAGTGGTGAATATCAATCGATCACCAAACTTTAAACCAAGCTGAGTCATCATTAACGACCCAACTAAACAGTCATCTGCAACTGAAGGCTGTAGCCGAGCGCCTCCTTTCATAGCTCCCAACATCAAATTATTCGAGGCATTCTCGTATCGCGTATCGATACCGACAAGCTGTGCACCAGTGCTGTTCTTGGCCGTGTACACCACAGCAGCCACTGCCGTTCTGGGACTAGCCGATTGGATTCCTGGCGCCTTTTTCAAGGATTGCAACAAGGACTCGTCGAATTTTATCCGACTTGATGGCATGGGATCTGCCAAAAATCCCGGTTCGCTAATACTAATCACTCCGTAACCACTCTTAGCCGCATTAGCAATCAACCTATCGTAGACATTTTGGCGGGTACCGATTAGCACCGTCGAGACGCAGGCACCAAGAGCGACGGACAAGGCCGTGACGATCGTGCGGCGCGGATTACGCGTAATGTTGCGAGTACCAATACGAATGATCTCTTGGATCACTTATCACTCCAGGAAGATTTGTTTATCCTGCACGCAGGGCTTTTATTGGCTCCATACGCGCGGCATCGACACCTGGGTACAAACTGAAGGCAAGAAGGGCGACAAACATGAAGACTACGGGTGCAAAAATTTCTATGGGCCCTAAACTCGGATAGAGAATCGGCTTTAGTGTGATACCTGCCATCGACCATTGGTCATAGAAAAACCGTAGATCGAGACCATAGCGGCGTAAAAAAAGAGCGATTGGAATGCCAACAGACCACGCTGCAATGGCGTTGAACGCTCCAATCCACGCGGATTCTGCAATGATTAGACCCAAAACCTGCTTAGGCGTCATACCAAGAGCGGTCATCGTACCGAACTCAACAAGGCGATCATAAATAGTCATAAACACAATATTTACTATGATACCGCCGAGTGACAGATAAATAAAAGCAAACAAAAATTTGCTCGAAATCGATAGAACATCTAGCATTTTTGACACAACTGGCTTTAACTCACGCCACGTCTTAACTTCTGCAGCCGGATATGTACGCTCAACTACAGACTTCAATTTAGAGGTCGCTATTTTTAGCGATATCGATTTGTCTATTCGCTTGAGTGCTACTTCGTGTACACCGGCTTGCAGACGGAAAAACTGTTGAAATGAAGCACTCGGCAAATAGACCGCTCGAGTGTCTATTTCGTCATTCACAGTACCCAGTATACCGCGGATGCGAAAGACGCCATTTGCCGCCGAACCATCAGCGGCTTGTGCGAGTAATACCACATTGTCGCCCGGATTAAGATGGAGGCGCCGTGCTAAGGTGCGACCTATGACCAGCTCGTTTGCTGAGTCGGGAGCAAACCAATTCCCATCACGAATATTTTGGTCTAGCTCCGTGACTTGCGGCTCATGATTTAGGTCTACGCCCCTCAACTGAACCCCACTGGACTGGTCTCCAGCGCCCATGAGTCCAAAGCCGTACCATCGGGGCGCAGCCTTAAAGCCAACTTTTGCAAACTGCATTTGCCAGTTCTCTATGTATGGTATCGTTTTATAGAGATCTGGATTATCCACGTAGCCAGGCAAATGTAACTGAAGCTCACCGACATCGAGATCAGTGGCAGTTCTTTGAAGCAGCTCTTCGAGACCGGTATTGAGACCGCCCCACACCAGCATCGTTGCGGTAACTGCACCGATCCCAGCCACCTGCATGAGTGTCCGTCGTCTGGCACGGCCTAAGTTTCTTAGAGCAAAAACGATTAGATTCATGGCGAGCGAGCCCCATTTATAGGGATTTAAGGCGCTCTAGTGAGAAGAAGCCGGAATCAAACTTAACACCGTGACGTATAGCCTCGTACACCATTTCCGTATGCTCACCGGGAAGATCAGCTGGAGTTACGAGAATCTTTGATGGCACCATTTTACCACCGATTTTTTTGAGATCGGAGAAACTCAGAGTTCTCACTTTGGTGCCACGCTCGTCGTAAAAAATCTGACTCTGCGGAATGCGACGCTCCTTCTCGACGATCATCCGAATCTTCGACCAAACCACAGCCGTTCCCTTTTTCGGCACTAAATCGACTGTCCAAATGTTGGCGGAACCCTTCTTTTTGGTCTCCACAATGGTACCGTCATAGTCTCGTGCGAGATAAGCCGAGTGAACGAGGTCCTCGTTAGAAAAGTGACTGCCCATCCAACTCGCGCTACGTAGCGCAGCACTCACCTTCACCGTCTTATCAACATTTGGCAGGTAGTTGTACATGTCAGAGCCAAGGCGAAGGGTAACCGTGCCTTTTTCTGACGGAGGATAATTGATTTTGACGACTGCTTTATCCGCCCCTGATGTCCAATAAGTCAATTTTAGCGTTCGGTCATAGTGGGACGTCTTCACTGACATCGTCATGTCAGCCGATGATTTTGCAGAGAACCAAAGATTGTCTACACCATCCAACACTTTGCCTAGTTCCGCGATATCAGCCTTGGTCGGTTTGCCGTCCGCCAGTGCAATTTCACTGGCGGCAATAAGTACAGCACCGCAAATCACTGCGATTAGGGTTGTCACGTACCTGCGCAGGAGGCCAGTCATTGACCCCAGTCGAAAGCGAGAGAGCAAGTTTGATAACAGCATAAACTACCGATTTAGAAGATTTCTTTATACAATAAGACATTCTGCAAAGTTGTACAAGACCGGCCGCCGCATAGGGGCTTGTCACTAGCGGCCAGCAATACCCAGGACGAGGCTTACATGGCAGCAAAATTTATTCACTGCTTGGTCCTGAATGCCGCCTGGTTGGGAGTGAGTAGCGCTGCCTTGGCTCGAACCAGCGTTGATCAGCAGGTGAGCCTTAGAACATTTTCTGGTTACTTACAAAATCCCAACGGTAGCGAAAGCCTTTATCCCGCTAAGTCTGATCTAAACCAGCAGGTGATTCTCCGCGACAGCGTCAAAATCAAGCCTAATCGCAGCGTTCGCTTCGAGATCAACGCCTTTGGTTTGCTCATAGGATCTTCATCGAAGAGCTCATTGGTACAGACCCTTCTCAATGCGTCGGATGAGACGAACCGCACGGCTGACCTAGAGCGCCATTGGCACAACAGCACAAATTCTGACGGCTACCTCACGCTAGATCGCTTAAACGTCAGCCTACGCCTCGGCCATGCGGATCTGACAATTGGGCGATTTCCCGTCAATTTATCGACGATGTTTGTTTTCGTTCCAAATGATTTTTTTGCCCCCTTCCGCGCCTTTGACTACTACAGAGAGTTCAAGCCTGGTGTTGATGGCGCCCGCTTTGATGTAGCCCTGGGTCGTAGGGGGCAATTATCGGTCTTAGGACTGGCTGGGTTCCAATCCTACGGTGTCACAAGTCGAACCGGCAGTGAAACTAAACCCTCACGCAATTACTCACCCATTAATGCCTCGGCACTAGTTCGTGGCACCTACGCGCTACGTCGCTTTGAGCTTGGTTTTTTGGGAGGAAAAGTCGGTCCGAGCCTGCTCGGCGGGTTCTCGCTCCAGGGCGAACTTGGCAACTTTGGCATCAGAGCCGAGGGTAATCAACGAGCAAACCAGATAAGCAAACAGAAAACCCTTGCCGTAGCGGGAGGCCTAGACTACCGACTCACCTCGAAGTTTGCTGTCCAGATGGAGCAATACTTTAACGGTGGGGGACTGCGAAAAGCCAGTGAATTGGTTGATGAGGAAAGCCCCGGGTTCACTTCGCCAACCCTCCAGCTTGGCCGCCTCTACACAGCACTCACAGGAATCTACGACATCACCGGCGTCCTCAATCTCAAAACCTTACTAATAATTAACGATAGCGATCAATCGATGCTCGGGAATTTGTATCTCACTTACTCCGTTGCAGCTAATGCCAATCTGGTTGTGGCGCTGATGGTGCCTCGCGGCAAACCACCTGAGGAAACCACACCGGTGACCGAATACGGCCTATATCCAACAGTTCTTTCGATACAGACCGCCGTTTACTTTTGAACAGTCTAGCGAGCGCTCTGCTGCTGCATGTACTTCACAAGGTTTGATGCGATCTTCTGTACCGCGTCTTGTACCTTTTCTGACTGTTTTTGATCATCAGCACTGATTTTCACTACGAGTATCTGATAGCCGCTGTTGTTATAGTCAAGCACTGCGTTCAGGATTTGGTAGCTTTTTACCGTTTTGATCGATTTTTGCAGCATGGATGCATAGAGATAGCCAGCGTCACTAATTTTGTAGTGGTCCATCTGATATTTGAAGATCGTCTCTACAGTCACCTTGGGAAAAGCGTTCACCTCGGCGCTTGAATTAGTGTCGATAACCCAACCACGAGTCCAGCTCGGGTCGCCGTTCGAACTCGCCGCGGTTACAGCTATCGCGCTATCTTTGGGCTTACTTCCTTGGGCTTGGATTTTACCTTTTTCAGTATCGACGGTCCCGTCTCGCGGCCCAACATTGTTATAGTGGGTCGCGGCATTAATCGGCATCTTGATCGCGACAGCGAAAAACGCGGACACCGTACCATTGTCGGTACCCAGCTTGCCGATGAGGTTGAGAGCTGGCTCCCCAGCCCCCGTATAGGCGTTGGGTATCAGGGTGTTCACTAAAAAATCCGTAGGGGCGCCGGTGGCGCAGATTTGTTTAAAGTGATCCGCCAGCTGACCTGACACCGCTCCGACTGTGGCAGCACTCGTGCACCAAGCGGTCAGTGTCGGGACTTTTTCTTTTTCGGCAACGGCAGTGATTTTAACTGGCCTGTTGCAGAGCCCATCGTCGCACTCTCCCACCGGAATTTCCTTCGGGGGCTTGCGCGGCGGCTTACCACTGGGCTTTTTGGGGCTCGAGCTAGCCTCCGGCTCGGAGTTGCAAGCAAACGTCAGCAGCGCACTCACAAAGGCATAACTCAATTTTCTGCACCAGGCGGAAATCATCTCTAGAATCCTCTTACAATGTTGCAGCACACACACGTATCGGCATTTCGGGCCGAAAACTTTAGGTAATTCGGAAAAATTCGAGAATATCGCTTTTTTAGTTGCCTACCTGTCGGGGTTATTTTAAAAATCAGGTCCCGTTCAGGCGGGGTTAAGACACGATGCGAGCGTGTTGGAATTGGTAGACAAGCCGGTCTCAGAAGCCGGTGCCCGCAAGGGTGTGGAGGTTCAAGTCCTCTCGCTCGCACCAGTAACAATTCAATTTTACTGATAAAACCCAGGTGGCGGCGACGTCGACCTGGGTTTTTTAATGTTATTTCGGCTGCTTAAGCTGGTATCGGCATACCTAGCTGGCGTAACTCCTGCCTTAGATCAACCCCATCAACGAACTGAACCGTCGTGATGCCCAACTGCCGCGCAGCTTCAACGTTCCGCGTGACATCGTCAATGAAGACCGCAGATGCGGCATCGATTTGATAGCGCTCCAGTAGACGCTTGTAAATCCGTGAATCTGGCTTCACTAAGCCCTCTTCACCGGATACCACGACACCATCAAACCAGGTCAGGAAGGGAAACAACTTCTTTGCCGGATAAAAGGTCTCGGCCGACCAATTGGTCAGAGCGTGAACCCTGTAGCCCAGCCGTTTTAGGTCGGCCAACACCTCGACATTGGCGTTGATGGGCTCCCCCAAGGTTTCAAACCAGCGCTCATGATAGGCACGGATGAGTTCCGCATGATCGGGAAACTCAGCTATGCGTTCGGCCACCGCCGCGGCGAAAGACTGTCCCGCATCAAGCCGATCGTTCCAAGCAGGGTTGCATACGTTAGCAAGAAACCACTCCATCCCCTGTACATCTTCACCGAAGATTTTTCGATATAAGTTACGTGGATCCCAACGAATCAACACATTGCCAAGGTCAAAAATCACTTGGTGCCCAGTGGGTGGCTGAAACATGCGGCAGTACACTCCCGTTAATTCTAAAAACCAAATTAAGTCCCGATTTGGCGCCTCGATGCCGCATCGTAGGCCTCGCGCACGACAGCCTGTCCGTACTGCTTTTCCAGGCGCTTAAGGCCGAATGCATAATAGGCAATGTTACTGTAATAGTCATTAAACATGCCATTGATCGCGGCACCACCGGCGGCACCCACAAGGGGCATACTCTGGGCAATAAATTTTTCGCCCACTAACACATTCATTCGCGCCCCGATCTTAGCCAAGAGTTCAATCAGCCGCGGAGCTGCCCCACTCTCAACTGCTGCCAGCACTTGGACAGCTGATTTACCAGCAATAAACTTAGCGCCGTCACGAACCAAAACGTCCAAGGCGGCCCTCTGCATGTAAAATGTCCCGTCTCCACCAGCTCCGTCGCCCTTGAGCGAGGGGTTTCCGTAAGCAAATACGGTCAATATTTCCAGGGCCGTTTGCGGATCAGAGGGATCAAAGCCAGACGCCTGGGCCATAGACGCGATCGACCGCATCATCAGTGTGGTGGTTAGCGGTAGTTCCAGAGCTAAGGCCCAACCACCAGTCACTCCGCTGACCGCACCTAGACCCATCGCAGCGGCGGTGTGTCCCCACTTGCGGTTTTTCGCCTCTAGAGTCGAAACGGTCTTTGTGTCTGTATCCTTGAGGCTGGCTATGGCGATGCGCAAACCGGTAGCCAGCGCCTTATCCACACCTTTTTGAATCACCGCCTGCATCTTATCAGGAATACGCTTGGTCAGTGCGCTAATCGGACGTCCCAGATAGGCTGAGGCTTTCATCAAAAAGCCTGGGTTCTCCAGAGCCATGACCGCAGCCTCTACAAATTTACGATCTTCGTCGTTCATAAACTCACTCCGCTAATGTCGATGAGTGGGATAATTACTGTAAATTCAATTTTCAACTAAAGTTTTTTACAGTTTTACCGATAAGACGGGTACACTTGGAGGCTAACATGATGTTTCGTCGGGCTTGTACCTCAGTTTGCTCTGTCGCACTTGCGAGCATGCTCGTCAATTGTGGGATGAATCCGATAACGGAAAACCATGTTGTGGCTCCGGAAGACGGGAGCGGAGGCAAAACTCCAGACTCAAGTGCGAAAATAAAGCCAACGGCCCAGAACGGTGCCGTTTCATCCTCAAACGGTACCAATAACACCCCACCTCCACTTGAAACCAAGGGTTCGAGTGTGACTGGAAGCGGAACTCAGGTCGGTGGCAACCCAACCACTCTGGGTACCGATCCGACAGCTTTCATGAACAGCGCGCAGGACCTAGAACGCCTCAGAACCGTATTGGCCAGCCCACAGTTTAATAACCTCGTGGCGCAGTTTGGCGTAGCAGGGGCCCAGAACCTGAACTCGGCGCAACTCAACGCTATATTGAGCGCTGTTGGTGGTGGCTCCGCGTTGGGTGAACAGAACCTTGGTGCCGCACTCGGCGGCGTTGACCTTACGAGTTTACTCAACGGCAATTTCGCAGGCGTCATCCCTCCAACGAATACACAAACCGCCGGAACACCTCAGAAATAGTCACCAAGAGGGCTCGGCACACCCCAACCAGAATGATATCATTTAGGCCGATAGTCACATCTATAGTGACTAAGCCTAAGCTTTGGGGAACCTTTGAACTGGATGCTTTCAGATCATCAGCGCCAGCGATGCTCATACATTTTAATACCCATTCTAGCGCTCTTTTGCTGGTTGCCAGCAGTGTCGTCGGCGCTTGCGCTACTCGGCGGCGTGATGATCGCTGCCTTGCTCGGCAATCCCCATCAAACCGTGACGAAAAAGATCGTATCGCCTCTACTCCAGTGGTCCATCATTGGACTCGGTGCCGGCATGAACCTCAGTGTCATCGGTAAGGTTGGAGCTCATGGCGTCATCTACACGATTATCGGTATCGTTGGTACAGTCATGCTAGGCTTCGTCCTGGCAAAATGGTTAAACGTACCGCCTAAGCTCGCGACCCTCATCAGTGTCGGTACCGCGATCTGTGGCGGCAGTGCCATTGCTGCAGTGGCACCTGTTATCGAAGCCGAAGATAAGGACGTGACCGTATCCCTGGGCACTGTATTTGTTTTAAATGCCGCTGCACTTGTCGTCTTCCCCTATATTGGGCACGCTCTCAACCTCTCGCAATTTGCATTTGGCACTTGGAGCGCCCTGGCCATCCACGACACTAGTTCTGTGGTAGGCGCAAGTATGCTGTTTGGACCTGAAGCTTTAGCAGTTGGCACCACCACCAAACTAGTCCGAGCTCTCTGGATCGCTCCCGTTGCCTTGACGATTGGTGCGATCTACTCACGGCTGCTGAAAAAGAGTGAGTCAGCCGCCAAACCGAAGATTCCACTATTTATACTCGGCTTTTTACTTGCAGCAACAGCACGCACCTTTATTCCTGCGATCAGTGATGTTGCTGACATAATCGCTACTACGGCTAAGCGCAGCCTTGTCATGACCTTATTTTTGATTGGCGTTAATCTGAGCCCCAAAACGCTCAAGGCCGTCGGTCTTAGACCATTAATTCACGGCATTTCCCTGTGGTTTCTTGTGGGTGGCGCCACCCTCGGAGCTATTCTCTGTGGCCTGATCTCAAACTAAATAAACATCCCCAGAGGCCTTACTGATGGAATTCGCGACACTCAGCTGGACCAGATTCGACGCTTCGCCTTCCGGTGTTTGCTGAGAGCGTGCATCTGCCGTTGGTTTTTGCTCTTGCTTAATTAATACGTCGTCTACCAAGGCATGCATCTGACGCATACTACTCAGAGCCGTATCAACTGAGTGACGTGTCATTTCATTAAAATCGAGATAGCCACTGACCTGCTCCAATTGTTGCGCAAATGTCTGCGACGTGGCCGAGGCATTTTCAACGAGCTTGCAAAACTCACTGGAAACGAGTTTGGCAGCATGTGCAAGTGATTGCACAGAGGCCTCAACACCATCTTTTTTAGTCGACGTCTTCTGCAAATTGTCATTCAGCGAGGTTGAAATTTCAGCAACTGATGCGTTCACATGACTAACAATTTGAGTAATATCGCTTGAAGCTTGATTAGTACGATCTGAAAGTTTTCGGACTTCCTCGGCTACAACGCTAAAGCCTCGTCCATGTTCGCCAGCTCGCGCTGCTTCGATGGCTGCGTTCAGGGCGAGGAGGTTAGTCTGATCTGAAATATACTGGATATCTTCGGTGATTCTATTAATCGTTGCTGTATTTTGGAGAATCATATTTATCGACCTGGAAAAGTCGCTATTTAGCTTAAGATTGTCCTCGAGCATCAGCGTCGTCTCATGAAGCAATTGCACAGCTCTACCTAATACGTATGAGAGCGAAGCCTCGTCACGGGCGTTGATAGTGTTGTTCTTGCCGGTGAAATGCTTCCTCAATGCGGTATTTTCTCCGACGTGCTCATGAGCTTTTTCTTTAATCGTTTTTATTTTTGAGCTTATGCTAGTAGCAATGCTATCGGTACTGCTTACAAGAGCAGTGAGTTGAGATTCAGTGGAGGGAATGATCTCGGCAATCCTGCGGATCAGCCTCAAATGAGCTGAAGTGATTTCCTCACTTTCAAGTAGCCGCCGTTCAAGATTCTCAAGATTACTCTTATGGAGGGCCTCAATCTGAGATAGAGCTGCTCGCCCCTCTGCAGCGACTGCACTCTGTGAGGCTACCATTTTTTGACGCAGTTCTTGCCCTTCTTTATGGCTGTGACTGAGTAGTTCGTGTTTACGACTTATGGCTGCCGCAAGTGCCACACAAAGACCCCAAAGTACCGACGTGGCGGCCAGTATTAAAGGGCTTAATGACTCAAAACCAGCGCCGATGACGATTGAAGATGCCGGCACTGCTGCTGCCAGACTTATAAACCAAAGGTTGTGCCAGAGACTCTTCGACATGGCTGATCCTCCGTTTGGAATGGGATCGGCACGATTGCCTCAAATATTGAACTTATGTCACCGGTGTCATGGCTGCCGCCATATGAAAACAAGCCGAAATTATTAACTTAATTCCATAGGTTTTCTAATTCAGTACGGGTCGGATCAAGTCTGGCTTTAGCGAATCCGACCTCAGGTGATCCCGGGGCCCCTTTATCAACAATCACCTGCCAAAGCTTTTTCGCATCATCTGCATCGCCAACATCATGCAGATATTCTGACACTGTCCAGTAGTAATGCAGGTAACCACCAATGAGCGGCCAATCCTGCCGCTGCAGGTAGCGACTGGCCATGACCTTTGGGTCTATAGCTTTCAACGCTGATGCCTCGAGATCGAGGAGTGACAGTGCACAGGACTCATCAGTCTGGAACAAATCAGGCAGGTTAGTGACAATCAAACTGTCGTTATCCTTCTGCGCAGCAATGGCATCAGCTCCACCCAGAGCATGTAACTTGGAAATAAGTGGATACTCCATATCGCAAACGTAGGATTTATCATTGGCGGCGAAATGCCTAGATAGTTTTAGTAGCCACCGCCAATGCCCCGGACCCTGCGCTTGCTGTTGCATGCGCGTCACGTAGGCTTTTGTTAAGGGATCTGGTTGAATATTCCAATTGCGCTTGAGAAATTCGTGTTGTGTCTTATCGTCACGCGCACGCCATTTTTTATCCTTCGAATTTGCCGCCAACTCCGCAGCGACAACCGCCATACGTAGCTGCTTCATGTCAGACTCTGGAACTTTGCTGTAGGCTGACCAAAACTCGGCAGCGGATTCAGACCGATGAGCATCGGCATAGGCGGCAAATAAACGCCGCGCTAAAGCGTCCGGGACTTTCGGGTAAAGTCGCTTTCTGTTTTTCTCAAAAAAGCTCATCGCACTGTATGTGTCCCCAGATTTAAAGTATTTTTCAATCTGAGTGGCTTGGTATTCCCGTACTGGTGCAACAAATGATTTTAGAAAGTCAGAGTTAGGATAGGTTGCAGCAAAGTCTGCAACGCGCCTGAGCATATCAGCAGACCTTTCCCGCTGCGTATAAGAACCAACCTGACATGCCCATGCAAGCTCACGCATGGCTGGAGGCATCTCCGGTCCGACTTTTGCTTCTTCGAGTAGAGAGCGTGCATGCGAAATATTATTCCCTTCGTAGAAGGGTAACTCTAAACAGGCTTCGCGAACCATCGCCAAGCGTCCAGCCGGTTTAGTACGAAACTCTTGAATGACTTTAAAGTATTCAAGTTTGGCCTTTTCCAGATTACCTAACGCGAGATAGGCGTCTGCGTAGCGCAAAGAGGCCCACGCGCGGTATTCAGGATCCAGTGACTCAGACTCTCCACTCTGATAGACGCTGCCGTTAAGGGCGAAATGCAGCATTTTTTGCGCGTCTGAAAACTTACCTAGCCAAAAAAGTGATTCGGCTCTGAGCACGAGCTGTGCTGGATTGAATCGCTGCAGGTGATCATCCACCCGAGCTGCCATAGCATAGGCATCTTCAGCCAACTCGTAGTTATTCATATCAAAGTAAATATCGCCAACACGGGCAAAGGCCATCGCTGCTTGTTCGGGTATGCGATCTTGACGTATAGCGGTATCGAGCTCCTGCACGGCCTCCAAATAGCTATGACTCTTCACGTAAGACTCAGCGAGAATACGGTGAAAATCGGAGCGAAATTCCTTACGCCCAGTTTGTCTCAGGAAATTAAGGCCCGTGGTTGCGGCACCAAAGGCTCCATCGTACCTCGTATAGCGCCAGTAAATGGCAGCAAGATTGTAAAGTCCCTTTGGCGTGACCTCTTCGAGTAGCGGATCAGGTTGATCGACCTTTACGATAAAGGCCCAACTCAAAAAGGTACTGGCATTAGCCATATTCTTGCGAACGTCCGGTGACTCATAATTCAGCGCTTTATCCTGAAGTAGTTGGGCACCAGAATTGAGAAACGAGTATCCGATGAAGTAATCATTGCGGCGGTGAAAGGGATATTTATTGCCGTAGCGGGCGCGACCGCTTAACCAAGTCGCACGGGCTTGATCGAATTTGCCCTCGAGAAAGAGCACACGTCCCCGGTTCAAGTGGTCGATGGGCCGGCCCTCTCCACGTGTGGCCGGCATCTCAATCGTAGGTTGCTCGAACTTTACATGAATTGGAAATTCAACAGGTTTTAACTTGTAGGGGTACCTCCAAAAGATCTCCTTCGAAATCTCTCGAGTCTCCTCCTTCTGGTAGAAATCCCCGACAAAGGTATACTTGTCGAGCAACTCGTCCAGGCGTGATTTTTCCGCTGCCAGCGCGCTGCGACTGCTAGCGAGTAGAACGACGATAACTGGCCATTTACTGCGGATCACTTGCCGTCTCGTGATCGTAATCTACGTGGATTTCTATACGCCTGTTTAGCATGCGGCCAGATTCAGTACCGTTGCTGGCAATGGGGTGGGTGTCCGCATAGCCCGATGCTGAAAGCATAGTGGTCGGGAAATTATGTTTACGTACAAAATACTTGAGCACGTTGGTGGCACGTAGTGCCGATATCTCCCAGTTACTGTATTCACCCTGAGCTGGTACCGAGTCGGTGTGACCTTGGATGTTGATAGGACGTCCAAGTTCTTTCAGAATTTCGGCTACTTGATCCAACTCGCTCAGTGCCTCGCGATTCACTTCCACAGACCCTGGGTCGAAAAAATGGCGGGCCAGCATTTGCAGTTTGAAGCCCTTAGCGGTCCTTTGAATATCGATGACGCGCTCTTGGCCGGCTCGATTTTTATCGCGAAATTTTTCCTTGCCGTAGAGTCGCTCTTCTAGCTTGACCCTGAGACGGTTCATCTCCTTATCAATGGTCTTAACTTTGACCGGCGAGGCAGGGTACTTTTCAATCAAAGGTGGTCGGACAGACTGACCCTTGAAGTGCTCAAAGATCCCCATGCCCTGCTCTTTAGGGCCGGTGCGCCGATCTACTGGGATGTCTGGTAGCGGCGTGTTGAAACTCTCCTGGATTGAGGCAGCTACCTTGACCTCTTGCTTGGCGCCCTCTTTTTTCAGGGCGAATAACACCACGAATACGGCAAAGAGGAGCGTCACCATGTCGGCATAACTAACTAGCCAACGCTCGTGGTTCTCGAATTCAGGGCACTTTTGCTTCACCCCGGTTACTCCTCGCTATGGTGACCATGGCAGAATACTGCCAATTTTTCTTCTATGACCTTTGGGTTGAGACCAGAGAGGATGCCGTCGACGCCAATGGAAACCATGGCCCGGGCGTGGCCATCCAAGATCACTTTGCGTTTGATCTTTTTACCGATGGGAATGAAGAAAATGTTGGCAGACCCCACGCCGTAGAGCGTTGCCACGAATGCAACGGCAATACCGGGACCGATCTGCTCCGGTTTATCCAAATTTTCCATCACGTGAATGAGACCAAGCACGGCCCCCAAGATACCGATCGTCGGTGCAATAGCGCCGAAGTCCTCCCAGAACTTAACGGCAACCTCGCCCTCCTCTAAGGTCACGTGGGCTTCGGTCTCAAGAGTATCCCGGATGACATTGGGGTCGGTACCGTCGACGGCTAGCTTGACCGCCTTGGCAAGGGGTGCAAACTTGATGGCATCGCGCTTCTTTTCAAGAGCGAGGATCGATTCCTTGCGCGCCGTCTGCGCCAAATCGATGACGTCTTTCAGGATTTCATCGGGATTGGCACCGGGGTTCTTCAACCACACGCCTAGAGACTTAAAGGCAAAGATCACGTCAGGCAGGGGATAAGCCACCATGAGAGCCCCCAAGGCCCCGCCCAGTACGATCATGGCTGCCGTAACCTGGAGAATGGAGGAAAGGTGGCCGCCCTCGAGAAAGAGACCACCGATAATCATACCCAGCGACAAGACTGGACCGATAAGACTGGTCAAATCCATGGTGATTGGCTCCGCGGATTGTAATCGAAACTAGGGTTTGGAGGAGGATTTGGCTTGAGAGAGGAGTTTCACTCTATACTGTAGCACGCGGCGGTCGATTTCTTCTAGTGACTCACGGACAATTAAGCTATCGCCATTTATAAAGGATATGACGCTGTCTGGCGTGGCTTCGATGTACTTAATCGCGTCCAAACTGATAAGAAGCGGTGAATTGTCGAGCCTAGTCAGATGGATCACAGCTTAGTTTTCCTTGTCTAGCTGACACCGTTCGATTTATCGTACGGCCTCGGCACAACCTCTGTCAATCTTAGGAAATATCATGGATTATCAACAGCTTGCCAACGAAACCAAGAAGGCCCACGAGGCTTACACCCGAGTCTGGGGGTTTCTTTGACATCCCGGGGAAGAGGGAGAAGCTCAAGGCGCTAGACGACAAGGTTAACGCCGACCCCAATTTCTGGAATGACCCGGAAAAGTCCGCTCCTGTGTTAAAAGAAAAAAAAGTGCTCGAACTAGCCCTGCAGAGAGCCGACAAGTTGGCATCCACCCGGGACGACCTAGCAGCCGCACTTGAGTTAGCGGCAGAGGGTGACGACGACTATCTAACTGAGGCTAACAGCCTATTTCAGCAACTTTCAGCTGAACTCCAAACGCTAGAGGTGCAGAGCCTGCTTGGGGGGCAGATGGACCTCAACGATGCCGTTGTCACCATCAACTCAGGGGCCGGTGGCACTGAGTCGCAAGACTGGGTGTCCATCCTCTTCCGTATGTACCTGCGCTATGCCGAGCGCAAGGGCTGGACCACTGAGATCTACGACCTGCTACCAGGCGAAGAGGCTGGAATTAAGAACGTCACATTTACCGTTGCAGGGCCCTATGCATTCGGAATGCTTAAGTCTGAATCAGGTGTACATCGCCTGGTACGGATTAGCCCATTTGACTCAAATGCCCGTCGCCATACGAGTTTCGCCTCGGTTTTTGTCTCGCCGGTCGTCGACGACAACATCGAGATTGAGATCAATCCCGCCGACCTGCGCGTCGATACCTACCGCGCTAGTGGTGCCGGTGGTCAGCACGTGAATAAGACCGAATCGGCGGTGAGGATCACCCACATACCTACCGGGGTCGTGGTCGCAAGTCAGACGCAACGGTCACAGCACCAAAACCGCGACAACTGTATGAAGCTCTTGCGCTCCGCGCTCTACGAGCGCGAGATGGAGAAAAGACGCAAGGCTCAGGGTGATGTTGAAGCGGCCAAGAGTGACATCTCCTTTGGCAGTCAGATTCGCAACTACGTCCTTCATCCCTACCAGCTGGTCAAGGATGTGCGTACGGATCATGAGACCTCGGACAGCGGGGGGGTCTTGGACGGGGACATTGAGGCATTCATCAATTCTTATTTAGTGGCTACTCGCAAGCCGTCTTAGCCCATGGTGAAAACTTAAGGAATACCATACAATAGAATATTGAAGACTTGGTGATTGCCGTTTTAGGAATAGGAGTGCCGCATGGACGCGCAGAAGCTCTTGGACCTTGTGAACAGCCGCGACTTTGGTCGAGAGTTTGCTGACCTTAATTGGTCTGGATCCTTCCGTGACTACCTTGATGTGGTAGTCGAGAGGCCTGAGGTGGCTCGGACTGCGTTCCAGCGTTGCTACGACATGATCATGTCGTACGGCACGAGAACTTACACCGAATATAAAAAGGAAATCACTCACTTCAACTTCTTCGATGATCCAGTCGATAATGGCAAGGATGCCATCTACGGCCTCGATGTCCACTTGCAGAAGCTTGTTCTCGTATTCAAAGCTGGCGCGCAGCGCTATGGACCGGAAAAGCGCGTCATCTTACTGCACGGCCCCGTTGGTTCGTCAAAATCGACCATCGCGCGCCTCTTAAAGAAGGGTCTCGAGCGCTACTCGAGGACGCCCGAAGGAGCTCTGTACACCTTTGTTTGGCGTAATCTTGCCGACATAGTCGGTATGGAAGACGTCATGCCCGATCCCATGCACGGAGAGCCACTGCACCTCATTCCAGTGGAGCGACGCGAGGCGGTCCTCAAGGCCATCAACCACAACCGCGACCGCGGTCGTCAGGTAGCTATTGAGGGTGACCTCAATCCGGCTAGCCGTTACGTCTATCGTGCTTTAATGGAGCACTATCGCGGCGATTGGGAAAAGATGATCGCCAACCATATCGAAGTGCGTCGTTTAGTGTTATCCGAGCGTGACCGAGTGGGGATTGGCACCTACCAGCCTAAAGACGAGAAAAACCAGGACTCAACTGAACTCACGGGTGACATCAATTACCGCAAAATAGCCGAGTACGGTTCCGACTCCGACCCCCGTGCCTTCAACTTCGATGGCGAATTCAACATCGCCAACCGCGGCATCGTTGAATTTATCGAGGTCCTCAAACTCGACGTTGCGTTCCTCTATGACTTGCTCACGGCAAGTCAGGAGCACAAAATCAAGCCGAAAAAATTCGCGCAGTGCGACATCGATGAGGTCATCATCGGCCACACCAACGAACCTGAATTTAAAAAACTGCAAAACAATGAGTTTATGGAAGCTCTGCGCGACCGGACCATCAAGATTGATGTGCCGTATATCACCAAGCTCCAGGAAGAAATAAAGATCTACGAGAAAGACTTTAATCCCACCTCTGTACCGCACATCCACGTAGCGCCTCACACACTTGAGATGGCGGCCATGTGGTCCATTTTGACGCGCCTTGAAGAGCCTAAGAAAGCCAACTTGACGCTGATGCAAAAGCTTAAGCTCTACAACGGTAAGACTACGCAGCAGTTCACTGAGGACAACATCAAGGAGCTGCGCAAAGAAGCTAAGCGCGAGGGAATGGAGGGGATTTCTCCACGCTACATTCAGGACAAGATCTCAAATGCTCTGGTAGTCGATAAGGGTGGGGGTTGTATCAACCCATTCATAGTCCTGAACGAACTAGATTCGGGTCTCAAAGCTCACTCCCTCATTAATAATGAGGAGATTCGCAAGCACTACCGCGAGCTGCTCTCTGAGGTCAAACGCGAGTATGAAGATGTGGTCAAACACGAGGTTCAGCGAGCTATTTCTGCTGATGAATCTGCGATCGACAAGCTTTGCGGTAACTACATCGATAACGTGAAAGCCTATGTGCAGCGGGAAAAAGTGCGCAATCCGTTTACAGGCGCCGACGAAGAGCCTGACGAGCGTTTGATGCGTGCCATTGAGGAGAAAATCGATATCTCCGAGAGTCGCAAAGATGACTTCCGTCGCGAAATCATGAATTATATCGGGGCACTAGCTCTCGAGCGCCGATCCTTTGATTTCCGTACTAATGAGCGCCTACACCGTGCCCTTGAACTGAAGTTATTTGAGGACCAAAAGGACACCATCAAACTTACTACGTTGGTGTCGAGCGTGGTCGACCGCGAAACTCAAGCTAAGATCGACGTGGTTAAAAACCGCCTGATCAAAAACTACGGGTACTGCGAGATTTGCGCTAGCGATGCTCTAAGCTTCGTTGCCAGCATATTCGCCCGTGGCGATGTCACCAAAGCCGACAAAGACAAACAGCCTTAAGGTCTTTTTTCTAAGAGGTTCCCAATGCCCATGCACATGGAATCGGACCTCAACCGGTTTCGCAAAATCGTTCGCGGCAAAATCAAAAAGGAACTGCGTCGCTTTATCTCGTCCGGCGATCTGATCGGCAGACAGGGCAAGAAACGAGTGACGATTCCTTTGCCGCGGATAGACATTCCTCACTTTCAGTACGGCTCCAACGAGCAAGGCGGCGTTGGCCAAGGCCAAGGTGAAGTCGGGGATCAGGTGGGGCAGGGGGAACCGCAGCCAGGAGAGGGTCAAGCGGGCGACGGTGAGGGACAGCACAGTCTTGAGGTTGATGTCACTCTGCAAGAACTAGCCGAGATTCTTGGCGAAGAATTGGCGCTGCCCAATATTGAGAATAAAGGCAAAAAGAACATCGAGGACCGTCAGTATAAATATACTGGGATTCTCAAACAAGGTCCCGAGTCCCTACGCCATTTTAAGCGCACCTATAAGCAGGCGCTGCGCAGGGCGATTTCATCAGGTACTTACGATCCCGAGAATCCCGTGATCGTTCCGATCAAAGAAGATAAACGCTATCGCTCGTATCGCGTATATAACCTGCCCGTAGCCAATGCAGCCATCATCTACATGATGGACGTCTCCGGCTCCATGGGTGACGAACAAAAAGAGATCGTCCGCCTGACTAGCTTTTGGCTCGACACCTGGCTATCCACGCAATATGCGGGACTTGAGCGACGCTATATCATCCATGATGCGACTGCTCGGGAAGTGGATCAACAAACCTTCTACCGCACCAAAGAGTCAGGCGGCACCTTAATCAGCTCGGCGTACCGACTCGCACTGAAAATGATCGAGGAATCGTTCGATCCATCTGAGTGGAATATTTACCTGTTTCACTTTTCTGACGGTGACAACTGGTCAGGCAACGATACCGCCGAGTGTATGAAACTACTCGAGTCCCATTTGATCCCTGCTGCCAACCTTTTTGCCTACGGTCAGGTTGAATCGCGTTATGGTTCGGGACAATTCCTACGAGATTTACAAAAGCATTTTGGCGACGCTAGTAACAAAATAACCTTAGCGCAAATCAAAGATCGTGACGCTATAGTCGATGCGCTGAAAACCTTCCTTGGTAAAGGCAAATAAGGTTATGCACGGCTACAACACGCAACTAACTCCCGAGCTTCAGGACATTGCAGCTAAACTGGCTGATGCCGCACGTGCTGCTGGCCTTGATTTCTTCGACACGATCTTTGAGCTCGTCGATTATAAGCAGCTTAACGAAATAGCCGCCTACGGTGGGTTCCCTACGCGCTATCCCCACTGGCGCTGGGGCATGGAATACGAACGTCTATCGAAAAGTTATACCTATGGCCTCTCGATTATCTATGAGATGGTCATCAACAACGATCCTTGTTACGCGTACCTACTGCGCGCCAACGACCTCGTATACCAAAAGACCGTCATTGCGCACGTCTACGGGCATTGCGATTTTTTTAAGAACAACTACTGGTTCAGTAAGACGAATCGCAAAATGCTGAATCAGATGGCCAACCATGCCGTTATGATCAGAAAATTTATTGATGATATTGGCCAAGATGACGTCGAATCATTTATCGACACCTGTTTGTCTCTCGAAAACCTGATCGACATCCACGCGCCATTTAAGTCACCGCAAAAGCCACGCAGCGATACCGATGAGTATGGTCGGCCAAAGCCGCCCGCAAAGATCAAAGCCAAGCCCTACATGGATACCTATATCAATCCCGCCGAGTTTCTTGAGCATCAGCGGCGCAAACAGGTTGAAGAGGCCCAAAGGGTCAAAAGTTTCCCGGAAAATCCCGAGCGTGATGTCCTCAAGTTTCTAATTGATCACGCGCCCATGACTAGCTGGGAAAAGCGCGTTTTAGGCATCATTAGAGACGAGTCTTACTATTTTGCGCCACAAGCCCAAACAAAAATTCTCAACGAAGGTTGGGCCACCTACTGGCATAGCAAGATGATGACGCAAATTGCTCCCTTGCACGAAAGCGAAATTATCGACTACTGCGATCATTTTGCCGGTGTCGTGGCATCTCATCCCGGCAGTTTGAATCCCTACAAACTAGGCGTCGAATTACTACGACACATCGAGCGACGCTGGGATCGCGGTCAGTTCGGTATCGACTACCTTCACTGCGACGACCCAAAAAAGCGGGCGGAATGGAACAAGAATCTCGGACTAGGTAAGCAGAAGCTCCTCGAAGTCCGACGCATCCATAATGACATCACATTTCTGGACGAGTTCTTGGACGAGGATTTCTGTCACGAGTCAAAGATGTTCATCTATGATTACGATAGGCGCTCCAATAAATATGTAATCTCAAGTCGGGACTTCCGTGAGATTAAGCAGAAGCTACTTCAGCAGCTAACGAATTTTGGCCAGCCGATTATCAAGGTAGTCGACGGTAATTTCCGCAATAGAGGCGAGTTGCTGCTGCAGCATAGTCACGAGAGTGTCGACCTAAAACATGACACGACTCTTGAAACGTTGAAGAATCTGCATCGAGTATGGAAGCGACCGGTGCACATCGAGACCATGATCGAAGAGGTTAAAAGAAGGATCTCGTATGATGGATCAAACCACCAAATCGAAAAGATTTGACGTGCGCTTTGCCGCTCTCATTCTCGTCGCCGTGTCTTTTGCAGCGGTCGCAAGGGCAGCCGTTAGCCCCGTTAAGCTGCCTATCATTCAGAATGTTGGAGTCGTCCCAGTGCAGTGGGAGGGCTCCTATCACCGTCTCCCAGTCAAAGAGTTGATTGCTCGGGAGTTCCCCGCTGCTGTCAGATCTAGTCACAGATTCCGCGTTCTAGGAGACGACCTCATCGCTGAAGAGTGGCAGACGGAGAAAGGCCGCGCTGATCTGCGCGACCAATATGAGGCTCAAGCTCTCCTTAGTTTGACTGTTGCCGTGCGCGATGATGTAACGACTTTTAGTGTCCGCCTCGTGGATCTCAACATGCATTCTGAGCTCCTTGAAAGTGACACCATCGAAACAAATTGGTTTAATGAGGCAAAATCCTCAGAGGTCACAGATAAGCTTGAAAGCTTAGTTTTTCGCCTAGTGAATCGTCTGCCTATAGATGTTTCAGTCACGTCCATCCAAGGTCATTACATAACTTTGTCCGGTGGCTCCGAGCAAAATATAGCAGTGGGTGATCGGGTAGAGCTCGTGCGCACCTCGGTCCGCAGTCTTCACCCCGCCAATGGTACCTGGCTAGAATTCAGTTCAAAACCCACTGGCGTGGCACAAGTCGTGGACCTGAAGTCCACTACCTCCGTGGCCAAAATTCTGAACCAGACCTACGACCAAGCCATAGAAGTGGGCGACGGCGCCAAAATTAAGTCTCTGAGCTCGCGCGTCAAATTCGCTCGCCTCGCAGCTAGTCAAGGCCTCAAGGACGCCGGACGCCAGTCCACAGTGATTGTCTCACCCATTTACGTGCCAGGTATGCCGCAACCGACTGTGGCAAAAGTTGTTGAAGCGGAGCGGCCAGCGGCGATAACCGATCAGCATAACGAAACCGAAAATCAAAGTGGCAGCAGCACCTCTGACGTCGTGATAGGTGAGTCCCTGCCTGTTGGTAAGGCCCCCCCAGCAACTCCAGGCGAACCGGGCGGCTCTGCCCCTACGGCTACGGATATATCCCGGGAGGATTCCGGCATTAACCTATGGGACGACATCACCAAAGAAGCCACTAGCCATCGTCTCGTAGAACACGCCCAGGCCTACGGCGGACCTAGCCTCTGGCGTATGAGTGGAGGTGGGATTACAGGCAGCGGCAGCAAAATGCCCATGCTACTCATAAATAACATTGGCGCGAGTGTGACGCGAAATCTCATGTTTAGACTCCGCAATGACTTCGGCGCTCAATTGCTAAGTGGAAGCACCACGAACGGCCGATTTGGTGGTTATCGCGGTCTTGTGCGTATTTATTGGGATGCTGAATTCCCCGCAATCCTCGCTGGTTTCATCTACGGCTGGCGTGGCGGTGGCTTAGCCACTGTCAATGGACTCTCTGTCTCCGGCGAATCATTCGGTGGCGGCGACTGGTTCTCAAGCGGCGGCTTCGCTGCGCTTTACGGCCAGTTGCCCGGCAGCCTTTTGGGCGATCGCTACGATTGGCAGGGTGAGTTCTCATTAATCCCGGTAGTCATTGGTAGACTAGGGCTTGGCGGCAAATGGCAGCGCGTGCAATCTGCCTTTGCTACGCAGATCAATCTTGCCTTCACGCAATACCGGCCAGCCCATGTGCTAGCTTGGGGAGCTGGCATAGACATGGGAAATGGCACGTGGTCTATGGGTAACAGCCAGAATGTGTCGATTCGGAATTTCGACATCCAAGTCTTAGCTAAATACAGATTCTAGAATCGGCGTCAACTTTCGCTTGAGTCTCGCTGACGGGCCGGATAGCTTAACAGAAGCTAAACAAATCTAGCCAAATTTACTAAGTAAGCGAGAGGAGCGGAATCGTGAAAACGAATTTGTGCGCGATCTTATTTGGGGCAATGGTTCCACTGACGGCGCAGGCCACCACCGTAGCCGTAATCGATTCCGGAGTCGACTACGAGCATGAAGCTCTGGCAGAGAAAATGTGGACAAATACGGCCGAGACTGATGGGGACAAAACCGACAACGATGGCAATGGAAAAATTGATGATATCCATGGTTGGAATTTCGCGGATAACGATGCCCTGATCATCGATTATGCGCTCCAGGAAAAATATCGTCCGGATATTGAAAAGTTCCTTGAGCTGCAACTTGCTGCGATTGAGGGTACCGCGACAGAAGGTGAAAAACTGTGGATGAAAGAGCGCCTAACTGATGCTGACTTCGTAAACAGTATCCAAACCTATGCTGGTTATGCTCACGGGACCCACGTGGCTGGGATCGTTGCTCGTGACAATCCCGAAGCAAAAATTCTCGCTGCCAAAATCCTCTCGACCAAAACCATGTTTCAACGCCTGAAAGACCGCGTGCGCCACTCCCTGGCGGCAGGCAAGGACGTCGGCTTCATTCAGGAATTCGTCTTTAAGCTCGGCATGTACGGCATCGCTATTCAGCAATCGAAAATCTTCGAGCAAATTGGCGCCTACCTGAGTGCTAATGGTGTCAGTGTTGCCAATGGTTCGTTTGGCACCGGGATGGAGCAAGCTCGCGGACTAGTAACTCCGATCCTCATTGCGCTGATTGGCAGTGAACCTTCGGCGGAACTAGTTGACGAGTATGCAAGCTTTTTTGTGCAGCGGATGATCGACCAGCAGGCAAAAGTCCTAGCTAAGTACCCCGATATCCTGTTTGTCTTTGCCGCGGGCAACGACGGCTCGGACAATGATCGCTTACCGGAGGCCCCTGCTGGCGTGCGTCTAGACAACGTCATTACAGTTGGCGCCAGCATCGGCAATGTAGGTCTTGCACCCTTCAGCAACTACGGTGCGTCACGCGTCGATCTTTTTGCGCCAGGTGTAGGTACCAGGTCTTCGGTTCCGCGCCAAAACATGTACCTGCCCATGAGCGGAACCAGCATGTCAGCGCCCGAAGTGGCACGAGTAGCTGCCCTGATTAAAGACGCCAACCCAAACCTTAAGGCTTCAGAAATCCGTGAAATTCTGATGGGCACTATCGATCGCAAAGACTTTCTGAAGGGTCGCTCCTACTCTGAGGGCGTCTTGAACGATGATCGTGCTCTTGCGGCTGCACAGGGTTCGAAGTCCACCGATCTGCGCAGTGCTATCAAAGCCGCCAAACGTGCTGTTTCCGATAAAGCGCCGCTAGGTAAGTACGATAGCGCGACTGGGGACTTCACTTACGTAACTCCGTTCTAAGCACCTGGCGCTGGGCACCGCAGCATTGGCCGGTGCCTGGTCGCTTTTCACTCTGGACTTGGGCCTGGTTGTGATATGGGGAAACCCTGGCACTAAGGCCTTTGCCCGGAGTCAAGTATGCAGTTAGTTACAATTGCTAAGTCATTTTTAGGATTGGTAATCCTTCCCTGTAGCCTAGCGGCACCCGCCCTCGCGATCCCATTACGGGACAGCTCTGCTTATGAAATGCTAAGCGATGGGCCGACGGATAGTGAAGTCTCAGTAAATACTCAAAACTTTCTTGGGACAGTGGCACTGAGCAATTGCTCTGGAGCCTTGGTCCAGTTTGGTGAAACCGACCCAACTAGCCCAGCTCTGGTCCTAACCAACGGCCACTGCGTTGAGCGACAACTGCCCCAACCTGGGGAAGTTCTAGTTAATATCCCGTCGCGGCGCGCCTTCAACCTGCTCGATCGCGCGGCCAGAAACGTACTGGGTACGGTGAACGCAAAGACTATGCTCTACGCGACGATGACAGACACCGATGTCGCTCTCTACCTCCTCGACCTGACTTACGAAGAGATAAAAGATCAGTATGGTATCGACCCGTTGACCGTCACCGACCAGAAGCCAGTCACGGGGACCCCGATCAGCATCGTATCCGGCTACTGGCGGCGTACCTATTCCTGCACAATCGACGGTTTCGTCCCGGAACTGCGCGAAGACGGATGGATTTTCCGCGATGCCATTCGGTATTCGGCTGACGGTTGCGCCGTGATTGGTGGCACCTCAGGAGCCCCGATTATTGCTGGTAGCGACCGTACCATCGTCGGCATCAACAACACCATCAACGAGAACGGCGCCCGTTGTACCCGCAACAACCCTTGCGAAGTCGATCGCACAGGTAATATTGTGGTGCGTAAGGGTATTGGATACGGTGAGCAGGTTTACTGGTTTCACAGCTGCCTAGACAGCAGTGGTATCGCTGTTGACCTCCAAAAGCCAGGATGTCTGTTACCTAAGCCAAAGTGAAAAGCGATTGCGCTGGCGTCGCTGAAAAAGGCGCGCCAGGCTCGTTCAGGTGGACGCGATTAAATTTGCCGTCGGCGAACAGAAGTAGATTGGGTTTGTCCCAGCTGTCGACGCTAACCATCATGCGCTCCGTCTGGGGGTGGTTCTCTGCGTAGGGCACGTGAAAGTGCCCGATGATCCCATGATGGGCCTCATCAAGCGCCAGCCACGCCGCAAATGCGCTGAGTATCCGCTCATGGTTAAGTACTCGGTATTGATCTTGCGCTCGTGAAAACTTTGCGTGACGTAATGCGTAGGCGTCCAGCAGAGCGCCCGGTACTAAGGCAGCGGTGCGCCGGATGAGCTGTGACTTCAGCGTTGCACGGAAGACCCGATAAAGCGGCTCGTCGATCAGGAGGTCCCCATGCATGAGCTTGATTTTATGGCCTGATTTTAGGGCAACGGTGAGGTCTCTTGATTGTACAATCTGGACACCATCCCAGCCTATACGCTCGAGATGAAACTCATGATTACCCTCGACAAAGTAGACCCGGATGCCACGGCTGACTAACTGCTCCAAGGCGGCTCCAAGGGGCCGAAACTTGCGGCGGAAGTAGGAACTACCGCCAAAGCAAAAATCACAGATGTCACCGTTTAAAACGACGACCTCTACTGCTGGTGACAACCGTCTCAGCGCGTCGAGTAGCAACCGTGCGCGTAGATCCGTCATATGTTGGATGTGGACATCCGATGCCAGCACAAAAGGAGCTGCGATGAGTTGGAGATTGGATGTAAGTGAATCTTGCATAGTCAAAGCCCTAGAGTCTGAACTACACCTAGCATAGCCTCGTCTGGCATGGGAATGCTCTTGCAAAATACTGAGGAGTCTGGTTTTTTAGGACAGCTACGTCCATCATAACCTTTTTCGTGGCATCAATCTGGAGGGCCTTCATGTCTCTTTCCGTCGAAGAAAAAGTAAAGCAAATTGTCGTCAATCAGCTTGGCGTAGAAGAGAGCTCTGTCGTCGGCAAAGCCAAGTTTATTGAAGACCTTGGTGCGGACTCCCTCGATATCGTCGAGTTGGTTATGGCGATGGAAGAGGCCTTTGGCGTCGACATCCCAGACGAAGAGGCCGAAAATATCCGTACCGTTGATGACGCAGTTTCCTTCATCAAAAAGGCCGAAGACGCCTAAGTCATAAGGATCCGACCGCATGGCCACCAAGATCGGTATAGCATCGGATCACGCCGGCAAGGAGCTGAAGCAGCTTATTGCTGAATTCGTGAAAATGAAAAATCTCGATGTGATCGATTATGGCGTCGCCGTCGATTCGGAAAAGTCAGTAGATTACCCCGACTATGCCGCCATCCTGGCGGCAGATGTATCGGGAGGCAAGCTAGACTACGGGGTACTGATTTGCGGTACGGGTATCGGTATGTGTATCACCGCAAACAAGTTCCCTGGTGTCCGGGCCGCGTCGGTTTGGGATGAGTTCACGGCCAAGATGAGCCGTATCCACAATGATGCCAATATCATCTGTCTCGGTGCGCGCGCACTCAACCATCATCGCGCCGCTGAACTTGTGAACCTTTGGTTGGATACTCCTTTTGAGGGCAATAGGCATAAGGCTCGCCTAGAAAAAATTCGCGAAATTGAAAAAAAGCTCTGCGTTCGCTGACTAGGTGACATCACAATGACACTGAGCGAGCGCGGGTAGCGGGGGAGATACCGTGCAGAAGCCGTGGCAAATTTTGGCAAATAAAGACCCCCAGGTCTTCCAGCTGATCGAAGCCGAGTTAAAAAGGCAGCAGGAGGGCCTTGAGCTCATTGCCTCAGAAAACTTCGCCTCGACAGAGGTCATCTCGTGTATGGGCAATGTCCTCGCCAATAAGTATGCCGAGGGCCTACCAGGCAAGCGTTACTACGGCGGCTGCGAGGTTGTAGACGCCATGGAGTCTCTCGCTATCGAGCGACTTACCAAGCTGTTTGAAGCCAAGTACGCTAATGTGCAGCCACACTCTGGCGCTCAAGCTAATGCTGCCGTGTTCTTGGTGTTGGCTAAGCCCGGTGATCGGATCTTGGGACTCGATCTAGCCCACGGGGGGCACCTCACCCATGGGTCCAAAGTCAATTTCTCTGGCGTGATCTACGAATCACACTTTTACCAGCTTCAAGCCGGCACTGACCTTATTGATATGGATGAGGTTAGGGCTAAGGCTCTTGAGGTCAAGCCTAAGATCATCGTCGCAGGTGCTAGCGCCTATCCGCGGACCATAGACTTTGCCGCTTTCAGGAAAATCGCCGACGAGGTTGGTGCGTATTTAGTAGTCGACATGGCTCACATTGCGGGCCTCGTTGCAGCGAAACTCCATCCAAGCCCTGTCCCCCATGCCCACGTCGTGACGACCACAACTCACAAGACGCTGCGCGGTCCACGCGGTGGGGTGATTCTATGGAACGACGACGCCTTGACCAAGGAAATCAATAAGGGCGTATTCCCTGGCACCCAGGGCGGCCCTCTCGAGCATATCATTGCAGCTAAGGCTGTTTGCTTTCAGGAAGCCCTGCAACCCACGTTTCTTGATTACCAGCTAAATGTGGTACGTAATGCCGCCGCTTTGGCGGAGAGCTTAATGGAGCACGGATTCAAACTCGTGTCCGGCGGGACCGATAACCATCTGGTCCTCATTAATCTGAGCGATACCGCAGTGAGCGGCAAACAATTGGAAGAGGCTCTGGGCAAGATCGCGATAACAGCCAATAAAAATACGGTTCCAGGTGAGAAAAGAAGCCCATTCGTCACTAGTGGTGTTCGTCTTGGCACACCAGCCGTGACGACCCGGGGTCTCAGGCAGGCCGAGATGGCGCAAATAGCCCGTTGGACGCGTCAGGCTTTTGAACACGTCGGTGACGATCACAAACTTTCCGTGCTAAGACGCGAGGTCGAAGCATTGGCACGTAAGTTTCCGCTCTACCCGGTTTGGACTGTCTAGGGTGGTCAGTGGGGCAGGGGAGTGTGACCTGTGAAATGTCCAAAATGCGGCTTTGATGACACCAAGGTGCTCGAAAGTAGGATCTTGGATTCTGGTCGCAGTTTGCGACGGCGTCGCAGTTGTATGGCGTGCAATTATCGCTTTACGACTTACGAACGCGAGGAGAGCTTTGCCTTTTCCGTCGCAAAAAAAGATGGCCGCGTTGAGCCATATAATCGCGACAAAATCTTCCGTTCGATTCAGATCGCTTGTCAAAAAAGACCTATCAGTTACGACCAAATTGACGTGATGATTGCACGCATTGAAAAGCAAATCCAAGAATCGGGAGAGCGTAGTGTCCCGAGCCAAAAGCTTGGCGACTTAATAATGGGGCACCTACAGGGTATGGACAAAGTGGCTTATGTGCGCTTTGCGTCGGTGTATAAGGATTTTCAGGATCCCAGCGAGTTCATGCGCGAGATCCACAGCTTGGATAAAGACTAATGTTTACTGGACTGGTGGAACGTACGGGCAAAATACTCTCGATCTCTCAACCCGCAGCAGCCACAGCGAGCCTGATGGGCGGTATTACCCAACTGATTGTAGACGCTGGCAAGGGCTACGAGACTAATGTAGGGGATAGCGTATCCGTCAATGGATGCTGCCTCACGGTTACCAGTAACAAGTTTCAGATGCTGGCTTTTGACGTCAGCAGTGAAACTCTAAAACTAACCAATCTCGGCGATTTAGGCGAAGGTACGGAAGTCAATTTAGAGCGCGCCCTTCAGTTGGGTGACCGTCTTGGTGGCCACATGGTCTCGGGTCATGTCGATGGCGTTGGGGCAGTAGTCTCAGTCGGTAAAAAGCCGGAGGGCTGGGAGCTTAGGGCTAGTCTATCCAAGGCCCTCAGTCGCTACGTCATTTGCAAAGGCTCGATTTGCCTAGACGGTGTCAGCTTAACAGTTAACACAGTTGATGATCATACCGACCACACTGAAATCACCGTGATGCTCATCCCTACCACGGTCAGTCTCACGTCATTCCGTCACCTAGCCGTGGGGCAAAGACTCAATATTGAGGTCGATTTGGTTGGCAAGTATGTGGAACGACTCACCCAAAGAGTCCGCTAACCATATAAAATCATCGATTAATTTTAAGACCTAAAAAGCAGTGCATTAGTGATGAATCTTTGCTAGCATCCCCGACCTGTTCCACCGGAGCTAGCTCTATGACATCTCAGGACGTTGCCACTTCTAGGGTAAACCTCGCAATCCAAGCCATCAAAAATGGCGGCATGGTCATCATGGTTGATGATGAAGACCGTGAGAACGAGGGTGATTTAGTCTTTGCTGCTGCGAGCGTATCCGCCGCTAAGATCAACTTCATGACCAAAGAGGCTCGAGGCTTGATTTGTCTCAGCTTGACGGAAGAGGCTGTTGATCAGCTCCAGCTTCCGATGATGGAGGACAGCAGTAAACGCCTCCCGTCTAAGTCAACCGCATTCACGGTGAGCATTGAGGCTCGGGATGGGGTCTCGACTGGAATCTCCGCCGCTGATCGTGCCCATACGATCAAAGTCGCTACTTCTGCCGGGGCCAAGCCGGAAGACCTGGTAGTCCCAGGACACATCTTCCCTCTCAAAGCCCGTCGGGGTGGGGTTTTACAACGTGCCGGACACACTGAGGGGTCGATAGACCTGGTGCGCCTGGCAGGGTTAGCACCCGCTGCGGTCATCTGCGAGATCATGAATGATGACGGTACTATGGCCCGTATGCCCGACCTTGAGGGTTTTGCCAAGCGTCACGACATGCCTATCGTTACGATCGCCGACCTAATTAGCTATCGTCTGCACCTAGAAACTATGATCCAGCCCGTGGCAAAGGGCGTAGTCACGACCGCCTTCGGTGAGTTTCAAAGCGTCCTCTTTAAGAGTGATATTGACGGCCTCACTCACCTGGCCATCATCAAGGGCGAGCAATTTGACGATTATGTGACTGAGGTTCGCGTCCACAGGCAGCGGCCGCTACAGGACGTGTTTGGCGTCAGCATGTGTACTAGTCGCCTCCGTTTAGACTACTCGCTGGAACTGCTGCGCAATGCTGATCACGCCGTCCTGATCTACCTGACGCAGGCTGACGCGCAGGCCAGCCTTGCCGCTGATTTTGAAATTTTGACCCGACCAAGAGAGTCCATTAGTGGCGCAGCGATAGGGGCGAAACACGCTCCCATGGATCCTCGTCAACTTGGTATAGGCGCCCAGCTGCTAAGAAATCTCGGCGTGCGTCGGATGCGTGTGCATCGTTCTCATGCCGCCCCGCTCAAGGGACTGGTCGGCTTTGGGCTGGAGCTGGTTGGGACTGTCGAAATTCCGTCTGAACTGACATAATCATAATAAAACGTATAAGGACAACAATATGGCCACACGCTTTTTAATCATTATTAGCCGTTTTAATGACACCATCACTAAATCACTACTGAGTGGCGCTCAGGATACCCTGCAGGACGCTGGGATAGACCAAAGTCATGTCGATATCCTTTGGGTACCAGGAGCTTTCGAGCTTGCGACGGTGGCTGCTCAGGCTGCCAGATCGAAGACCTATGCGGCCATCATATGTCTAGGTGCAGTCATACGCGGTGACACCCCGCATTTTGACCTCGTTGCCGGCCAAGCCGCCGCGGGTCTGCAGCGCGTCGGCATTGATACGGGGGTACCGGTTATCTTTGGTGTCATTACCACAGACACCGTCGAGCAGGCTTTGACTCGTTCCGGGATCAAAGGCGGAAATAAGGGTGTTGACGCCGCCCAATCGGCTCTCAGTATGGTCAAGACCATGGGTCGTCTAGCGGAGCTTGCACGTCGGTGAGTACACATACGAGAACAAAGTCGCGCGAATACGCTCTACAGTTTCTTTACCAGTCTGAGATGGAGAAGTTGTATCTATTCTCGGACAGTCACTTCCAGGGATTTATCGCCAATCAACAGATTCCGGCAAGCCACGTTGCCGAGGTGCGCGAAATAGCCCGAGGAACCCTCGAGCGGACTGCAGAAATCGACAACCTTATTCAATCAGTGTCTACCAACTGGAAGCTGGAGCGTATGTCTGTGATCGACCGCAATGTCTTGCGGCTTGCTACGTTCGAGCTACTAGTGGCGGCAGCCCCTCAACGCGTGGTGCTTAACGAAGCCATCGAGCTCGCCAAGAAGTTTGGCTCCGCTGAGTCCGGCCGATTTGTTAACGGATTGCTCGATCGCATCGCCAAATCGACGCCAGTGGGATAATCTTACCAGAGGACATCTGGTAGGAGTGAGCCATGAGTGATCCCTTGATCGAAGGCACCGACACGAAAAGTCCGGCCCTCGGTTTACCTGACCAAGCCGGAAATGAGCACAATCCACCCGTCGACGTTGACCCAGGGCGCCGCGTGACGACTCACATCATCCGCAGTGCCAGTGAATCTGAATGCGAATTTTGGTTTGGCATCACCAAACCAGGCAACCACAATCCCCTGGTGCTCCTAAGAGACATTGGCACCGATGATTTATTGCAGAGGGCTGCAACCGAGGGTATCAGCGAAGCTGGTCCCATCGTGCTGTTCGACTCCGACGGTGAGCGCCCCCGTGGGCTTGTACTCATGCCAGTGCCTGATAGCGGCTCTCAGAACCTCGACAACTGGCTAACAAGCATGCATGCAACTTTAACCCCCTGGGCACCGACACGTCTCGGCATTTATCTAGCCCCGGAAGCGATAGGCACCGACCCCCAGATGTCCCTGCTGCTATCAGTGCTGCGCAAAGTATTACGGGGTATTGGCGTGCGTGAGATATACCTCCTTACAGGTAACCACGGCACCAATCACCTGCTTAACGCTGCCCTCAGGCTTAAGCGTGAGGTCAGCACGGATGACTTTGAGTTCTACGTCTACCACTAGAAGACAGGAGCCATTAAAGATGCCCCAATCACCGTTTCGTCAGGATATATTAAACGGGAAAGTTGCATTAATCACCGGTGGAGGCACCGGCATTTGCCATGGAATAGCTCATTCCCTCGGCAAGCATGGGGCCAAACTCATGCTCATGGGACGTCGCGAAGAGGTCCTTAAGGACGCTTGCGTAGCCTTCGCCAAGCAGGGGATTGAGGCCTCTTTTGTGGCTGGTGATGTCCGTGACTTTAGTCAAGCCGAGAAAGCTGTAGCTGCGACCGCAGCGCAATACGGTAAACTCGATATCCTACTGAATGGGGCCGCTGGTAATTTTCTATGCCCAACCGAGAAGTTGAGCTCCAACGGGTTTAAAACCGTCATTGATATCGACCTCCTGGGTACATTCAATATGTCGCGAGCGGCATTTACCCAGCTCAAGGCCACTAACGACAGTCTCATCCTAAACATCTCGGCTACCTTGCACTACCAAGGCACCATTATGCAGTCCCACGTGATGGCTGCCAAAGCTGGCATTGATGCTTTAGCCAAAAATCTGGCCTGCGAATGGGGCGAATATGGTATCCGCGTATGCACGATAGCTCCGGGGGCCATCGGTGATACCGAGGGCATGCGCCGCCTCGCTCCCATGGGCGCCGATAAAAAGATTGCGAGCGAAGTGCCTCTGCGTCGGCTAGGCACTATTGAGGACATAGCTCACGCCGCCGTATTTCTCGCCTCAGGTGCGGCATCTTACATTACGGGTGAAATCTTAGTAGTCGACGGTGGTGCTTGGTTGGTAAAACCAGCATTTGTTGACAGAGCAACTTGGGAAAAATTAGCCGCCAAGAGCTAAATGATGTGGCGCATAGATAATGCTACGATGGTCTCGACTTATACGGCGACTTAGTTGGGTCACGCACCCAATCACGATTTTTGTATCACTACAAGTCGTTTGGCTAGCAATCACTCTCATTTGGGTGATTTGGTTTGTCACCGAGCGCGCCGAAATTGGGGCATTGGCACGCCGCTTTGGTCAGGAATACTTTAGCACTGAGATCACCGTCGCCATCCTAGTGGTCGGGTGTATCTTGCTCGGTGTGCTACTGGTCGGAACCATACTCCTCTTTGTCGCCGGCCAAAGACAGAGCTCTGCTGCGCGCCAACAACGTACCTTTGTTTCTAGTGTTACCCATGAACTAAAGTCTCCATTGGCGAGTCTACAGCTAGCATTCGAAACCATGATGACCCACCAATTGGACCCACCGACCCGCACGCGTATTGCCGATATGATCTACTCAGATATCGACCGCCTACGACGGTTGATCGATCAAATACTCGTGGCTGGACGCTTAGACCGCGGTATTTTAAGTTTTGACGATGCTTCTTCTGTCGTGCCGATGGACGACTTAATAAACAAAATCGTCGATAAGTTGTCTTATATGGACCCAGACTTAAGAACGCGCCTTTCGATCGACTGTCCTCCCAGACTTACCTTGCGGGCGTCCAGGATGGCTCTTAGCTTGATCCTGAATAATTTAGTTGAGAACTCGATTAAGTACTCTCCGCGTCAGTCACCGATAAAAATTGGCTTTGATCAAAGAGGCCGAGATGTCTTTATGTACGTTCAAGATCAGGGCATTGGACTGGACAAGAAAGATATGAAACGGCTATTCAAGCTGTTCCGCCGCGGCGAAGCTGCAGTTAAGAAGGCGATCCCAGGCACAGGTTTAGGGCTTTATATCGTTAAATCGGCAGTCCGCGTCCTCGGCGGACGAGTATGGGCAGAGAGCGCTGGAGGCGGGACGGGATCTACCTTTTACGTCTCATTACCGACTGAACAAAAAGAATAGCGAGCAAAAAGAGCATCCACGGAGCAGCAATGAGCGAGGCCAAGAAAAGAATACTTCTAGTCGAAGATGAGCCCAACTTAGCCTTTAACCTACAGTTTAATTTGCAGGTTGAAGGTTATGAGGTTGTGCCTGCTGTTGACGGCAAGATTGCCATTGAAAAGTTCCGCCACGACGGTCCCTTTGACTTAGTCATTCTTGATGTCATGATACCTGAGTTTAATGGTTTCGAAGTCGCTGAAATCATCCGTCAAACGGACGATCAGACGCACATCCTCATGCTGACTGCTCTGGGTAAAGAGGAAGATCGATTACGAGGATTTGAAGCGGGTGCCGATGACTATATCACCAAGCCGTTTCATCTGAAGGAGTTTCTCCTGAGGGTGAAGCGCATGGTTAAAAGATCAGGTTATTTTCAAACCTCTCTGGCGTCCGGCGATGAGGACAAGATTCTAAGTTGTGGACCTTTTCGCCTCGATACGGAACTGCTACGTCTGCAAACCCCAACAGGACAACATACGCTGACGGCACTAGAGGCCGACGTGCTTAAGGAGTTCATGCAAAATCCACGTCGGGTACTGTCGCGCCAGCACCTTTTGGATACAGTTTGGGGTATGAAGGGAGATATTGAAACACGCACTGTCGACAACTTCATCGTACGATTGAGGCGCTACCTAGAGACTGAGCCCAGCAAACCGCAATTTCTCGTCAGCGTCCGTGGACGTGGATACCGCCTGGTTGATGAACCTTAGAGGTAAATCGTGTATCTAAATTTTGAAAAATGGCACGGATGCATGAACGACTTTGTCGTTCTGTGGATGAGTGATGTCGATGGTGACGTCGTACTCGACAGCATTAAACGCCAGGCCCAAGCTATTTGTCACCGTCATACAGGTATCGGCGCCGACGGCGTGCTTGTCCTCAGGACCAAAAATCCTAAAGATTGGACACCTTATGGTCTGACAATCATCAATAGCGACGGTTCTATAGCAAAAAATTGCGGCAACGGTCTGCGCTGTGCCGCCCTCAGCGTTCGCAAACGTCATGAGGAGCTAGGTAACCCCAAAGAGTTGCCAGAGTTGGTGAATTTTTTAGTCGAGGGCGAGCAGCTGAGCTGCCGCTTTGCCCCCGGACGCGTAGCGCAGCCTTTGGTGATTGTCGAAATGGGATCTGCACTGTTGAACCATGAAGTTTCCTGGCATCAGGTGGCTGTCGCTGCCGTAAAAAAACTAGGCGCTGATACGAAAACTCCTGATTTGCATAGCGACATGGGGGTCTGCGAGATCGGCAACCCTCACATCGTTATCAATACTGACCTGGCTACGCGAGAACTCATGTTAAAGCTTGGACCTGCGTTACAGGACGGTTACCCCTGGGACGGTGTCAATGTGCACATTGCCAAACCGATCGCCCTTACGCCAAAAGACCATGCGCGTGCAGCTCTAGAACTTGGTCAGGAGGTTTCTGAAGAAGGGTATCAGGTCTTTGTATGGGAACGCGGAGCGGGCGAAACCATGGCCTGTGGCAGCGGAGCCTGCGCTGTTGCAGCCCTAGCCCTAGACACGGGTCTCATTGCGAGAGAGCACTGGGTGGTTGTAGACATGCCCGGTGGACGACTTTACGTAAAAGAGTCCTCCAGCGGTGATTCAGTGCTATTGGCGGGACCAGGACAGTGCACTTTTTCAGGAAGGATCGGCATTTGAATCCTGCAAAACAGCATGAAACCTTTTTGAAAATCATGACGCAAGCGATGGAAACTGCGCGCCTTTATCACCAACACAAGGTGATCGGTATTGAGAACATACCTAATAATCGCAGTGCCATTGTTGCGGTCAACCATAGTCTAGCGACTTACGACATAACTTTACTTATGACCGCCATGTACACAGAACGTGGCGTTCTACCACGGCCGTTAGTGGATCGGCTGTTTTTTAAAGTCCCAGTAGTTGGACCCATTGCATCAAACTACTTTGGTGCCGTACAGGGTAGTCAGGAAGCTGCCGAGAATCTCCTGATGGCTGGAGAAGTGATTACTGTCGCTCCAGGCGGTATGCGTGAGGCATTACGACCATCGCGAGACAAGTACAAGATTAATTGGGATCATCGAGTAGGTTTCTGTCGCTTAGCAATGAAGACCCAAACCCCCATCGTGCTCGCTGCATGCCCTAAAGCCGACGACGTTTATGAGGTATACCCATCGCACCTCACTGCGTGGTTTTACAAGACCTACAAAATTCCGGTATTCTTAGCTAAAGGCTTAGGTCTCACGCCCATACCGCGGCCGGTGAAATTGACTCACTACTGCAGCGAACCTTTGTTTCCTCCCAAATGGAGCGACGACGAGAAGAAACGTGAGAAAAGCCTCGAGAGCTACCACCAGCAAATTGTTCAAGTCATGGAAGAACTTATGCACCGTGGAGAATGATTATGATTAGCAATCTTGGAACCTTAAGTATTTTTTCGCGAGTGCTGCTCATGGCTATCAGTCTTGTCTGCCTCTCATCTCAAGGCCTGGCAAATACAGACGATGAGGCGACCGAAACCTCAGCCCCTCCGTTTCCCACAGTGCACAGAATTTTAAAAACAGCATGTGGCCGCTGTCACCAGGATGGTCACCACCGCGGTGGCATACAGCTCAATACCCCGCTACAGGTTAACCGGGATGCTGCTATCATTCTGCAGTCAATCGAAAGTGGCGATATGCCCTATATGGATCCAACCTGGAATCAGACGGCGCAGGCGCAGACTGTGATCCGTTATCTGAAGGCGGTTATTGCGCAGGGCGTCGATCAAACAGAACTCAGCGATCCGTAAACAGAGCAGCGACTTTACGCCAATCAATGGACAGATCTCCGACGGCGATAAATGGTGGATTTATCAATCGCCCAGTTCGGTATGTCATTGGTGAACCGTCAAATTGCAGCATCATCCCACCAGCGGCCTCAAGCAAGCACTGAGCTGCGGCAGTGTCCCATAGGCTCGTTGGTGAATTGCGGACCGAGATATCCGCGTGGCCGGCTGCAATGAGTGCATACTTTAGAGCGCTTCCAACACGACGGATCTGTGCGTTTTGGTGAGAACCTTGGATGAGCCCATCCTCACCATGGAGGTGAGATCTGCTCACGAGAAAAACCAATTGAGACGGATCTGCCTTCCGCACCCTGATAGTCTGTAAATTTTGGCCATCACCGCTTACTTGAAAAGCTCCAAGCCCTAAGTCTGCTACGTAGGCTTGTGATCGTGCCGGAGCTACCACACATCCAACTTTGGGTACGCCTTCGACCATCAGGGCAATGTTGACTGTGAAGTCGTCAGTCTGCGCCAGAAAATCTCTCGTACCGTCCAAAGGATCAACAAGCCAGTACGTATCCTCGGTCATGACTGTCAGTATTTTTTGCCTCGAGTCAGTATCTCCCTCTTCTGAAACTACCGGCACCCCGGGGAGTAAATGGGGCAAACCGTCTATAAGCACCTTGTGCGCGGCCAAATCCGCAGCTGTTACAGGCGAGAAGTCCTGCTTCGAGGTAACGGTAATGTTATCCCGTTTGTACCATTGCATCGCTGCTTGACCGGCTCTTATCGCTAAACGGCAGAGCTCGGATAAATTAACTGCTGATTCACTTCCACGCATGGCTTCAGCCAATCTTCAATGTGGGGGGGCGACGCATATTCTGAGCATTCGCAAAACTCGTAATGATACGCGCAAGCATCAGACTTTTTTCCTCGGTCAAATGCTCAAAGCTAATGCCAGCTTCTTTACCGATCATGAGGGTACGCCGGACCCGACCCGACAATTTGAAGTACTCACCGTCAGCAAGTTCTGCCATTCTACCTAGCGGAATACTCAGCCTAAGTTGCTCAGCATCATGAAAAATTCGACCGCTCTCATCTCTAATCATCGCACCGTGCATACTCAGATCAAAAATCTTTGCTTGATGCTCCTTGTCACTTCCGAGCAATGAGTATGATAGATCGATATTTGTACGGTAACGACGACTACGTCTCTTATTACCTGATGTTACCGCTACACGAACGCGGTTGAAGATCTCGGCATTCGTCATCTTACGGTAGTCAAGATAATCATCATTTTCCTGAAATGGAGCTAGGACTTTGGCATAGTTTTCTATCAGTTTTGTTGGGTCACGGGTCAAGAAAAGTATCGGCGTTGATGCTTCATTGACTCGCATCTTCATAGACTTCAATAGGGCCAATCCCTCTTCCGGCGGTAAAAAATCATCATCGTAAACCATCAGGCTAATCTGTCTGGCAAACCCTCTCTTGAGCTCTTCGGCCGTCTGTGGGCGACTAACTCCTAACTGCTTAAATCCGGATTTAATGAGCCCTTCAAACTGTCCGCCAAGCTCAGTGGAGAGGTCTTTACTCAGCGCAAAAAACACATAACTCTTCCGCTTTTTGCGTGGGCCTTGCAGCATCTCAGCCACGCGAGAGCGATTGTCTTTTTTGTCGTCAACTGTCGCGGCAGGCGCGGCTGTTTCAATTTTGGACATACGGGGGCTCCATACGCCAAGCCAATACGTACTTAAAGAATGCGAACGGCTCAACCTGGACACCGCTGAGTCGCTGCTGATGTGCCGCATGATGCTGAAGCGTCCACAAATAAGCGTAAGGAGCCTCCTCTGCTAGCAGCGCATGCAATTTATGATAAATAGCTCGTTTTAAGTCGGAGTCGTTGGTGGCATCAGCTTCAGTTAGTAGGCCATCAACCTCTGGGTTCTTAAACATGACAAAATTGTTACCCCACGGCTTTGCGCTAGAACTATGAAACAGACTCGTTATGTTACTTGCATCGTCAAAGGACCAGGAGGCAATAGTCACATCATAATCATGCTGACCCATAACCTTTGTTTTCCACACTAACCAGTCCATGAATTTGAGCTCAAGCTTCACACCGACGGCCTCAAGATATCCTTGAAATGCCACGACCACGCGCTTGATCATTTCACTCTCACCCGCAAGAGGCACAGCAAAAGTGAGAGTTACAGGCTCACCAGAGGGCGTAAATAACTTGTTGTCTTTATACCGAAGGCCGGCTGACTGCAGCATGGCACGTGCTCTGGAAACATCGAAATTCACCGGTTTAACGTCCAAATTATAGGCCCATGAGGTTGGGGGTAGGGGACCAGAAATAAGGCGCCCCCTCCCTTGAAAAAACGCATCGATCATCTCTTGGCGATTTATTGCCTGGCTTAAGGCGAGACGCACACGTTTGTCTTTCAAAATACCGCGCTGCGTATTCATGGCAAAAAATGAAAACGACAGCGCATCATAGGGTAGTACCACAAGTTTATTATCACCCAATAGTTCGCCCAAATCCCTCGGGCTGACGTAAGTAACCAGATCTAAAGAATTAAACATGAGTGACTGTGCCATAACGTTCTGGTCAGCATAGGCCTTCATGATGATTTGGGGTATTTGAGACCGTCCCTTAAAGTAGCGCGGGTTAGCTGACAACATCACCTCGCCATTGCTCGTCGCTTTTACAAAACCGTAAGGCCCGGTACCGATAGGACGTCGCGCAAATTCACTTGTCCTGCTCAAAAATGGTGTGCTGCCTAGAATGTGTGCTGGCAGGATCTTAAAGGTCAATAAACGAAGAGGATCCGTCATAGCTCGGTTTAGCCTGACGATAATCTGATAAGGGCCGACTTTTTCAACACTTTTGAGAGCGAGAAAGCGCTCTTTGTTCGGAATTTCGCTGCTTGCGTTTGTGATTAATCTAACCGTGTTCCCCACATCTTCTGAGCCAAATTTGGCGTTCGGCTCTGGCTTGTCTAACTGATCGTGCCAATAAACGTCATCGCGAAGGGTTAAGCTGATTGCTGTCCCACCCTCTATGATCTTCCAACTCTTGGCTAGGGACGGCACATACGATTCTCCTGGGCCAAGTTCAACCAGGGAGTCAAATAAGAGATCCCCAAGTCTTTGGCCTGCTGCCTCAGGTGCTGTGTAGGGATCTAGACCCTCTAATCTCGTGGTTTCGCCATAACTTAGGGTCTCTATCGCCGCGGCAACTACACCCGGTGAAGCCATGACCACACCACAAGCTATCATCAAAATTTGCTTTGCAAACAGCACGAATCTCATGACTGCCCCTAACTATAAATTATGAAGATAACGAATTGGCGCATTAGTCAATATTGGTTGCTGAATCTGTGCCCCTTGGTTGGTAAGAGCCAGGAATACTCGATCCCAAGCGCCAACCTGAGCTCTGAAACTTAGTATGCCAAGCCTTGAAATGAGAAGATCTCGATTCATGCGGGTATTCGTGTTAAATAAATAACTTTTACCGCTGGAAATATCATAAGCATAAATCGGATTTGCGACAGATATGTCGTGCTTCACATAGAACACCTTTCGGCTGTCTGGAGACCAAGCCGGACCAGTATTAAGGTCGATCACCACGTCTTCAGCGACCAACATTCCTTTCAGTTCTCTCAGAGTATAGGTGCGCCCCTCCTTATAGGGGACTACTGCAATATCCCAACGTCCATCCTGAGTATCCACTTGTGAACCCTCATGAACATAAAAAGCAACTAGTCGTCCATCGGGCGACACGGTAGGCCGCAGATGATCCGCGCCTGCCTCAGTTAACGGGAATGGCCGCTGCCAAGTCTCACCATGCCTGCGAACAACATTTAGATTGTGCCGCAGCGCATCACCCGAGGAGTATATTAGAGCATCGCCCGATGGAAACCACTCTGGGAAAATATCGACACTGTCACTGTCAGATAGGCGACTTAGCACCCTTTCCGATAGATTCATTAGGTAGATATCACCGCGACCTGATCGTGCACTAACGAAAGCTATTTCATTTCGTCGTGGGCTCCACGTGGCATAACCGTCCTTACTCTTACTTCGACCCACGGACTCCTCGCTCGCACCTACGGCACCTATATAGATGCTGTATTCACCAACACCACCATTTGACATGAAGGCAAATCGAGTGGAGTCAGAGGACCATCTCAAACCAGCATTGTAGGACTGCACCGATCGAGGGACCATCCCATCCAGAAAATCTTGTGAACCCTTGGGAATGATCTGTAATTCTCGAGAGTAGTTTCCTATCAGATCCTTCAGCATAATTTTGCGAAAACCATCGATGAGAATCTCGTAACCCAGGTACACACCATCGGCTGACCAGCTCAAATTGGCTTCGTTGAACTTATTTTCCGCGGCATTTAGCTGCTTCACCTCAATTAAAACTACACCTTGCCGGGCATCGCCTAGCTTTGGATAAACTCTTGCAAATGTCCTAGAACCGGCAAAAAATTCTCCAATAAATCGCGGAAAATAATCACCGTCACGCGCAACAAAACCCTCTAGCGGTACACCAGCGTCGGGCTCCGTGACGCGACTTTCACCAAGCTTAAAATGACAAGCACTCAGGACAAGATTCGCAGTGATGGCGCCCAAAAAACCGCGACACCATATCCTCGAAACTTTTACCTTGAACCTCAGCACCGATTATTGCCTCATAGTGCCACGCGCGCCACCGAGTTGGGCTGACGCTTGTTTGAGGAACACCTCTGCATTACCGATAAACGCCTTTGCATCATCATTCACCGGAATGGTCCGCGCACTACCCTCTAAGTAATTACGCCAACCGCGAACAGTTTCCACGAGTAGCTTAGGATCCTGCGTTACCGTCCACAAACGATGGCGGGAAAGGGCTCGGTGGTAATCGACGTTATGAACGGCTTGGGGGTAGTCCTTCGCTGCTACAAAACGTAGGAACGGCATGACACGATCCAGGACTTCAAGTGCTTTTTGGTAATGAGCCCTAGCGGCTTCCGGATTTTCCAGGGCTAATTTCTCGCCAGTTGCAAACAAAGCGATCCCCTCATTGATGTGGGATGGTACAAATCGTTTATCGTTGAATTGTTTAACGGCCTCGCTTGCGGTTACTTGGCCAAATGCTGCCGCCGCTTTAGCCGGCTGGTCTAGTTGATTCAAATAAATTTCACCGATCTCATGCCTGGCCATTAAGTAATCAGTATGATCTGGCTTTACTTGATTGAGACGATCTATTGCTTCCTCGGGTTTTCCGCTTTTTAGTAAATCTAGAGCTATCGATCTCAAGTCTGGGTCAAGTACTATTGACTCCTCTCCTACTAACTCAAGTGCACCTTGATCAAGCTCCAGAACGGTTTTATAGCCTCTGTAGCCCGGCACCCCTTCAAGCTCCAGTTTGATAAATCCACTATGCACTGTGATTGGTGTTACAAGCGGTGTCACCCCAACTACATTTCCATCAATTTTGACCGTGGCCTTGCTCGGCTTAGAGTCAACTTTAAGTATGGCGCTTAGCCTTTGCATGACGATGTTTGAACTATTTTTGCCATTTGCGGACAAGACCCCATGATGCTCACTGAAGCCGATCTTTACGATTTTAAGTTCACCACTGCCAGTTTGTGGTAACACTAACCGACCCTCAGCATCTGTCGATCCAATCCACTCATCATTTAAATAAACATTGGCCTGGGAGACCGCATGAGCCGTGTTACCTCGACCCTCAAATACGCGTATCTCTGCGGTGCGATCCTCACTGTTTTTGCGACCTCGCAGTTTAACGAGATCTCCCCGTCCGACCGTGGCTCGAGGTAGGACTTGATTGATACCACAAATAGCGGAGTCGTCTTGTACGGAGCGGACTGTCAAAGTCCCGATGCGACCAAAACTTTGCCTTCGACCCAACTTTTCAGCCTGCGTGCCGTAGAGATCGAATTGATCACCTGGTTTTATACCAAAGCCCTGCGTGCGACCAAGGTTGATGACGACACGATCACCATCCCTTTTGAGAACTGCACCTTCAAACGGAAAAACCCGATCAATGCGTTCTGCCATTTTCGCTATATTTTTATCCACTGCATTTAGGTCATCGATACTAACTATTTCCTCTTTCGCTGCAGCGATCGTTTTGCCATCGCTATTTATCACCATTAATTCCAGTACCGGTTTTGGCCCAATCATCAGGTTGGGCTGAATGACGGCATCCATCATGGCGTTAAGGTCTGTGTTCTTCCACCCACGTTTGGCGACAGTTCGGATATCAGTGCCTATCTTTTTCGCTCTCTGCTCAATCTGCTCTAGAGGAACCTCTTTGAATGCCATGGAACCAAATATATGTTTACGCACAGATGTATCCAAAAGACGGTTGATCTCAGTCAATCGCTTGCTGAGGTCCCTTCGATTGGCACCACCTGAGACGACGAGATTGAGCAAAGAAATCCGTGCCGCCGGCGGTTCTAGCGGTGCAAAATATTTAACCAGGGTCATCTGATCAGAGGCAACGAAATCAGTTTCAAATTGCTCAGGAATATATGACTCCGGCTTGAGACCCACAGGCACCAGCTCCTCACCTTTGCCTTTAAAAACGTAAGAAAGCCGTCCAAAGCGATCCGTATTCCCCACCAACTTGCCGCGCACATGTACTTCGACATCCTCCAAACCATAAACGTGACCGTATGACTCAGTAACGGCATACACATCTAGGGTTCGTCCCTGCTCAAGCTGAATTCTAACTTTATCACGAAGGTTACTGGTGATTTTTAGTACGCCAGTTTTAAATCCATTTTTCGTGGCCACCAAATTTAACTCGCCACTGGGTTTTTTTGCGAATCTAATGACACAACGTCCACGTTGGTTGGTCGTACACCCGGATTTCAGTTGACTCGCACCTTCCTCACCAACAGCGACTTCAACGCCAGCAAGCGGATTTGTGCCGGAAACGACATGTATGGTAACCAAATGAGGCGCCTCAGTGACAACGCCATCCAGCCTGGATTTTTCTTCACCAAGCGAAGTCTTAGCCACACCTTGGTTTTCTATGCCTTCTTTGGGCGTTTCATCTCCGATATTTGTCGCGATTGAAGGTAAATTTTGTTGCGTAAGTTCCGGCTCTCTTGGCTGATCCACGTGGGACTCAGACTGCCTCTCCGCGTCGCTATCGGTTGTCACATCCTGCATGCCCTCTTCAACAGAGCCTGCTGCCGTGATTGGTGGTCCTGCAAGTGTCTTGGCAGACTCAGGGCTTGGCTTTGGCACAAAATAAAGCACAGCTGCCACGGTAACTTCCTGGGGCGTAACACTACTCACATCGAATGTTTGCGTGTATGGCGCAAAGTAATGCGTATCACTATCTTTTTTAATTTCGAGCTTCTTAGTGGCTGCCACTGGCAGCTTCAGCTCGCCCCGGAATGCTCCGTCATTCGTAGTTTGGCCAATGATTTTTCCATCTACGATCACCTGAGCTGCATGTACAGGTTCACCTTGATTGGTCCGCGCATCTACAAGAAACCGAACCGTAGTCTCCTTAGGCTTACAGCAAAGGCTCAGAGCAACCAGCAGCCAGATAGTGACTTGCCTTACCATGCGCGACCTCCATTAATTTACAGGCTGGGCGGGGCAAGATTGGCACCACCGGCGCCCCGTCCATCTTCGATTGTTCTCTGAACCTGGCTAGCTCTCAATGAGGTCCGAGGTAATGGCCTGAGATCCAGGTCGATTTTTTTACTCGAGCCGTCGAGATTGACGTGCGTTGATGCCACTGCGAAGCCTGGCACCAGCGCTTCTACCAAACAGTCCCCTACCGGTAGTTGCTCTTCAGTCGCGAAAGTGCCATCGGGTTTCACGGATATAATGATGGAACCGACTCGCTGCCCTGAGGTAGTAGCGGCGAGTGGCGTTATGTTAACTTTGGCATCTGGGCCTAAGATTTGACCATGGCTATCCAAGCGCCCTGCCAGACTGGGGGCACAACTTGAAGCGACGACACTTAGAAAAAATAGTCCTCTCTTCATAGAACGTCCTTTCGCGACAACCAAACCACCGAGTTAGTTTCCGCGAGCCAAACAAGAGCACCGTGATCGGTCAACCTTAGAGTCCGGAACATAGTCCCACGCGATACCTGGGCAGCGGCCAGGGCATTCTGTCCATATAGCCACACCTTGTCCGTATCATGAACGACCTGAACGACTGGCAACCTCTGACTTCGCAGATGAATGGAATGAGTGTTTAGCTTAGCACGAGAGAGTGCTTGGCTGTGAACCCAGGCTACCGGACCATCATGAATTGGTAAAATTTTGCGCCACACCCCATGCTGGCTCAATATCACGACCTCCGTGTCGCGCTGCAAAAAAACATCGAGTAACTCAAAATGCGACCCAGGACCAACGCGCATCTCAGCCCTGGGCCGTGCCACACGACTGGTCATAACTACATAAGGGGCGACTACAATATCGGTGGGAACATCACCGCGGGCATTGATAATCTTACTTTTTGGTAACACGGTAGCAGCTTGAACCCGCTGCGCTGCAAAGCCTCCGTCAGACCGCACCGAGGTGACGCAGCCGCTCGAGAGTCCCCATGTCAATACAAAACAAAAAGTACACCAGTGCAGCTGACTCATAGTAATCAACCTGATTTAGCAGCTCCACCGGTTCTAGGACTTTTGTCCCACCCTTGCTTGCCTATGTGAAGCTTGACCGGCAGATCGTAGGATGAGATAGCCTGCCCCTGCGTACCGATGACAGCAATATGGACTTTCGTAAAGGTTCCAGTCTTATTTGGGATCAGGGGAAACTTGAGACCCTTTTGCTTAAACCGCTTGATGGCGAAGGATGTGGCCTTAAGTGGCTGAGTAGGTACACCCTTATCCGAGACGGCAATGTCCTTGGGAGCCCCGATAAAAAGCTTTTCTCCTTGATCGGATGTAAACTCGGCCACTGCGAAAATATAGCCCTCGACAAAATCGACACCGGGACGTGTGGTAAGATCAAATTTCAACTCGAGGGAATTCGGATGGGTCAACAGGTTCGGACGTCCTATCGCGACGATCGCCTCCTCGTCCTCATCCACGCTCGGGCCTGCCTGCTCCGCCTGACTCAAGACAGCCGGCTTCTGGTCCAACTCGCTTGTGCCCGTTACCGATGGTTGTTTAGGGGTCTTATCTTTATCCGCCAATGCCAGCTGATTACTGGGACTTGATGCAGTTTTTTTCTGATCGGAGGCAATGTCGGTAGGAGGCGTAGCCGATTTCGGTTGCGGTGGATAGGCTATTTCAAAGACGTTATCGACTCTGGTCTCGTAATCAAAAACTGTACTGAGAGCCACTTGCAGCCGTTGCTCGAGACTCGTTTTTTCACTTTGTAGCCCAAAAACAATGGCAATACTTGCTACTGACCAAATAATTAGGGTGAGAAAGAACCCTAGTACCCACCTAAACTGATTCAGCGACATCGTAAGAGTGTGGGTCTTGGAGCTATCAATGAAATAAATAATATTGAGCTGGCGCTGCCGCCCGGCCAATGATGGATCTTCATCGAGCTTACTCATAACTCACTGCTCTTTATACGTTATCGGCTAAATGACCAAAGATATATGTCAAGTCTATGCTTAGTGGACGTTAAAGGCAACTAAGGCGGTATTTTGCAGTTCCGTAAAAAATCGGAAATGAAATACGTCAACCTATGGGTCCCACATGATAAGATTATGACTTTGAGTATCTTTCCCAACCCCCACTTCATCCTGTATAGTCCTCAGGAGGGAGCTATGTTGACGCCGTCTGCCAACAATCCAGAGTTACGCATCGCAATTTACCGAGCCTCGAGCCTAGGGGACGTGGTGCTCGCAAGTGCCTGCCTGGATTTGCTGGCTCAACTTTCGATACCGATGCAGATCACCTGGATAGGTAGGGGTGCGGCACTTGAACTTCTCGCCAAGAGTTGGCCAGATTTACGGACTGTCACTATCGACAAAGGGGCGGGATTGCCTGAACTAGGGCGCGTCGTTTCCGAGCTTCAGTCCACTCATCTTTTTATCGACCTGCAGAACAATCTGCGTTCCCAATGGCTGGCCAGAAACCTGAAAACTCTGCACAGAGTGCCTTATTTTGTCGCAGACAAGGCTCAATTAGCCCGTAACAGATTATTATTCGAAGCACGCGTCCGGGGACGGCGACGACCGCTACCGGAAAGGGCCCAACTGGCCGCCACCTTTCAGTTCAATATGATGGCCGATACGCTCCGAAAGGCATTGCGGTTCCAGCTTCCGCTCGAACTGCGCAATGGGCTGGATAATCTGAATTGTCGACCTCGATTGCCGATTCCGACGGGTTTTGATCCACCATGGCGCAAGGAGCTTCGCTTTGGCAGCTGGCTCGCAGTTGCTCCCGGTGCCGCTCATGCCACCAAGCAGGCCCCACTCGAAAGCTTGATCGGTGTCCTTGATACTGTGCGGAGTCGTGCGCGCCTTAGCGATGGCATGAAGGCATCACCGTTAGGCCTGATCTTTTTAGGCGACAACAAGGACCGCCAATTTGCTAGACAAATACTCGACGGATTAGCATGGGATGGACCGGTTTTAAACCTAGCTGGAAAGCTCTCTCTTTGGGAGTCGGCCGTCGCCCTGAGTGAAGCTCGATGCCTACTCAGTAATGATTCGTCGCTCAGTCATATTGCAGAAGCTGTTGATACCCCGGCGGCAGTGTTATTTGGACCGACGGTGGAGGCTTTTGGTTTTGCTCCTAGAATGCCTGGCAGCCGCGCTTTTTCGAGCCCTATCGGTTGTAGACCTTGCTCCAAGCACGGCAAAGTAAGTTGTCGCTTTGGTGACAAATTATGTTTCGCATCCTTGCCACTTGCTCCAGTCGCCGAGCATCTTCTACGACTTTTGGCAGTAAAGCCCAACGCTGCAGTGAATACAGGCACAGCTTATTTCAAACGCCAAGGGACCACACCTCCCGAAGATCGTGGGTATCTTAACTCATGACGTTGTTACTAGCGCTTTACTCTTTGGCGTTTAGCATTTTGCGCCCAATCACTAAAATCTTGGCTTTTTTCTCTCCAAAAATAGCCGGGCAAATCAAAGGCCGTCCCGACGTTTCCCGTATAGCTCGAGATCTCGCTATGACCCGCGCGCAGTATCGCGACTGTGCCGTGTTCTTTTGTAGTTCTGCGGGGGAATTTGAGCAGGCACTCCCAATCATTTCCCGCCTTCAGGCAAGTAAAGACACCTATGTACAGGTTATCTTCTTTTCTCAGTCAGGGCTCGATTACGTCAAAGCACGCGGGGAGAGCATCCCTTGTATGCTAATGCCGCTCTCGGACTCTATCTGGCAATGGGGTTGGCTTTTTTCAGCACTGTTGCCAACGCTTACATGTGTCATCCGCCACGAATTATGGCCCGGCTTCCTGTCTATCGCACGCCGTTTCGGTCGCCTCTATCTAGTTGATGCAAGCCTCAGCCAGGGAGAAAAAAACTCCCTACTTTGGGGACTCGTCAGGCGCAGACTCCTCCAAGAGTTCGATCACATCTTTGCCGTCAGTAAATCCGACTATGACTACTTCACAGTGACGTGTGGACTGCCCAAAAGCATGATCACCGTTACGTCAGACACCAAATATGACCGAGTTGTGGAGCGTGCTCGCGCCCGCCCTGACTTGGTGGCGAACCTGCGTGATACATTACAGCATTTGACACCTCAAGGGACACAGCATCGACTGATTCTTGGCAGTGCCTACATCGACGAAATAGAGCTACTTATCAGCGCGATCAGTGCTCGCAAAGAGCTTCTAAGCAGTTGGCAGGTCATAATCGTGCCTCATCAACTCACGATTAGTAACATCGACATGATTAGCACCAAGATCGAAAATCAGGGATTTCGTCCAGTCAGATATGGCTCCATGGACCGATTAACCCAACCAACCAATTTCATTATAGTGGACAAAATGGGGATGCTAGCGGAGATTTATGGTACCGCGGACGCAGCGCTTATTGGGGGGGCATTGCATCACCAGGTGCATAACGTACTAGAGCCCGCTAGTCACGGCCTTGCCATTGCATTTGGCCCATTCTATAAGAACAGTCAGGAAGCGATCCATTTAGTAGATGCTAAGCTAGCGACCGTAGTCAAAACCGGCCGTGAGTTCAGTGATTGGTGGCAAAACCTCGAGCAAAATGGCAAGCTCCGCCGTCAGATTATGCTTGATGCAACTCATAAGCTCACCGGTGCGGCAGATTTAATTATTGCCACATGGCGCCAGCAGATGATGGATAGGTCATGACAGACCGACAATTAATTATAAATGCTAATAGCTCCGAAACTCGTATTGCTCTTCTTGAAAAAGACCGCATTGCTGAGATCTTCATCGAGCGTCGACGCGAAAGAGGCATAGTAGGCAACATATACCTCGGGACGGTGATGCGAGTACTGCCTGGGATGCAAGCGGCATTTGTCGACATAGGCACCGAACGCACGGCCTTCCTCTATGGCGGTGATGTCTTGGACCCCGAAATGCTCTCTGAGCAACGTCTGGATATAGTCCCGCAGGGGCTTGAGGACCTTAATCCCGATGAACTACGCGAACGCACCAATCGCCAACGCAAGCCTATTGAGAAACTACTCCGCGAGGGTCAGCAAGTTCTGGTGCAGGTTGCCAAGGAACCGCTGGGGACCAAAGGCGCTCGCGTCACTATGTTCCTATCTCTACCGGGGAGATTCCTGGTCATTATGCCAGACTTTACACATATTGGGATCTCCAGACGGATTGAGGATGTCGACCTAAGACAGCGACTCACAGACCTTGTAAAAGCATTTAAACCAGATGACATTGGCGTGATCGTCAGAACTGCCGCCGCAAATATCGACACTTCACATCTAGAGAAAGATCTTAAGTTTCTCTTAAAAACATGGCGACAAGTCGATAGCAAAAAACGCCGTTTAGATGCGCCAGCCTTGCTCTATCAAGACCTAGATATAGCCCTAAAGACCACGCGCGATTTATACGCTGATGATATCGACCGCATAGTAGTTGATGATCCACTTGCTTACGAAGAGCTCAAGAAATTTTTAACAGCAACCATACCTGGTGCAGCCAAAAGGCTAGAACTATACACGGACGAAAAACCAATTTTTGATGTCTACGGTATCGAGCTGGATATCAGTCGAGCACTTAGCTCAAAAATAGATCTGCCTTCGGGTGGGTACCTAGTTATTGATCAAACAGAAGCATTGACCGCATTCGACATAAATACCGGTAAATATGTTGGCAAAGGTAACGCGCACGAGACTATTCTCAAAACAAATCTCGAGGCCGTCAAAAAAATAGTTTCCCAATTACGCATCAGGAATATCGGCGGCATCATTGTCATCGACTTTATTGACATGGAGCGCCCTGAGGATCGCGAGACAGTTTATAACGCTCTTCAAGATGAACTCAAAAGCGACAAAGCACGAACCAACGTCCTTAGGATTAGCGAGCTAGGCTTGGTTCAGATGACTCGTAAACGGACTGCCGAATCACTTGAACGCCGTTTGATGACTCCATGCGGACACTGCCAGGGACGTGGGCATGTACGCAGTGTATCCACGGAAACTTTTGACCTTATTCGTGAAATCCGCCGATGCGCCGTGATGACTGGACAAAAATCACTTAC